>Ga0206929_1053_pt1 | contig 30329 bp, 28 predicted proteins | sample Alteio_BWOrgHeat_19_FD_152929 | JGI IMG/M metagenome (GOLD analysis project Ga0206929, IMG submission 152929) | Enriched cells from forest soil in Barre Woods Harvard Forest LTER site, Petersham, Massachusetts, United States -... | ecosystem: Environmental > Terrestrial > Soil > Temperate forest >...
GAGGAGAGACGGGTTAATATCAGCCGGGCCAGAATGAGTATCGATTTTCCGGCGAGTTTTATGTTATTAGCCAGCATGAACCCATGCCCATGCGGATTTTACAACCATCCGGAAAGAGCCTGTAGTTGTCCGCCAGGCGCCGTTCAGAAATATTTAAATCGCATTTCCGGACCGCTGCTCGACAGGATTGATCTGCATGTTGAAGTTACTCCAGTGGGTTTCAACGAGTTGTCTTCTTTCGAACCTGGTGAAACATCAGACGTTATACGGGAACGGGTGATTAGGGCCAGAGAACAACAATATAAAAGGTTCTCCGATCAAAAGGGCGTGTATGCAAACGCCCAAATGGACAGCAGTCTGTTAAAAAAAATATGCAGGATCGAAAAAGCCGGGTCATCAATACTAAAAACAGCTATGGAAAAACTGAATTTATCAGCAAGAGCTTATGACCGCATCCTCAAAGTGTCGAGAACCATCGCGGACCTGGATAACCAGGAGGAAATCAAAACAGAACACCTGGCAGAAGCAATTCAATATCGAAGCCTGGACAGGGAATCCTGGGCGGGTTAACTATCTGAGATTTTCCAGAAGAAATTTTGTTTCACTCATATTCAGACGTTCAAGCTGCTTCAATTTGATGGTTCTGAAAGAGAAAATGCTCTTAATTGTCTGACTTGCAGTGATCCGCAGAATTTTAAAATCCAGGGAAGGACGGGCGTTCCTAATGTAGAACGCATCCCATTGATAACGATGAAAAATGCTCAGAAAATTATCTGTTCTTCCCCTGTAGCCTTTAACCTGAGCCATACCTGTTATACCTGGCTTGGCGCAATACCGGAGAGGATAATTTGAAACGGTTATACTGAATTCCTGGTCGTCTTTCTTCATAAAAGGACGGGGTCCCACAATACTCATATTTCCTATAATAACATTCAGAAATTGCGGCAATTCATCCAGACTTGTAATTCTTAAAAAATGACCAAGACGGGTAATTCGCTGATCGTTATACATAGCCTGTTGAGAATCAGAGTTTTGATTCACAATCATCGTACGAAGCTTATAGCAGCGGAAGGGTATTCCCAGAAAACCTATACGGGTTTGAACGAAAAATACGGGCCCCTTTGAATCCAATTTGATCAGTACGGCCAGGACAGGAATAAGCCAGCTTAAAACCAGAACTGTGAGAAGTACAGAGACCACGACATCAAAAACGCGCTTTCCAACAATGTAAAAAATTCCGGTAAAACGGGCTTTTACCTTCTTTTTCTTTACGAAACTCTTCTGATAATGTGTAACATAACTCTTGGTAACGACGCCATGGGTCATAAGATATCAGGTTTATGCGATCAACAATGATTACCGCTCCCATTAATTCAAATTTCCTGCCTTTTTAGGTTGTTTTACATTATTTTAACAATAATGCTAATCTATATAACTTGACAGGGATACCTTGAAAAAGGATGCTTTCCGGATAAAAAATATAAATATAAAACCCCTAACGGTACATTTTGCGGTTTATTGCAAATAAATCGAATAGGAAGTTTTTTCAATCAAAAAACATCGCACTTTACACATTTCTATAAGTGTTTTCACTTATAGGATCGGGGATGATTAAACTCACCACAGAAATCATACGTCCGGTCGTCTACACAATCGATCCCTGTCTGAGCCCCGATGGCGTCAAAACTACGAATTTCCGGAAAGCAAATGGCGGATTTTTCATTTTAAAATTCTAAAACCTGGAATATTTATATAAAAAACATGGCCTGATATGGCGAAGTTTCAGAACGAAACAAAATGGCCAGTACGGCTTGACAAACATCAATAAATATTCCGCCGGATGAATAAGAAATGGCCGTATTAAACAGCGGATATTTTTCAGATGATTATTTTGAATATCAGTTTCAGTCAGTTGAAAGTAACAGGTGATGATCTATCGCCTATATCATGCATGAAATAAAAACCAAACAAAAAAACAGCAAGCAATACGGAAGCTTTACCTTGACATAATAACCTTAAAAATAAGCTACCTTTGCGAACCCGGAATTATGAATAATATGTTCGTCAGAACTGCAACCCATTCACAAGTATTTACTTTTAACCCGTTTCCAATATCATTTCAGATGTATTTCCCAGCCTGCTGAAATTTAAAACCCAACGCTAAATAATAAAATGAAAATAGGCATTCTGGGCACAAGAGGTATTCCCAATCAATACGGAGGTTTTGAGCAACTTGCTGAATATTTGTCTGTCGGGTTGCTTGAAAAATCTTTCGAAGTGTATGTGTATAATACACATAACCATTCATATCAGGAGAAAACATGGAATGGCGTTCATATCGTACACTGTTTTAACCCGGAAGAAAAATTAAAAACAGCCGGCCAGTTTATATATGATCTGAATTGCATCCGGGATGCACGTAAAAGAAATTTTGACGTGTTACTCATACTGGGATATACCAGCATATCGATTTGGGGAAGGCTATTTCCTAAAAAAGCAACCATCATTATTAACATGGATGGCCTTGAATGGAAGCGAAATAAGTATGCCGGAAGGATTCGAAAATTTTTATTTTATGCAGAAAAGCTTGCCGTGAAATTTTGTGACTATTTTATTGCGGATTCACTCGCCATTCAAAAATATCTTCAAAGTAAATACAATGTGCCCAGTACATTTATCGCATACGGCGCTGAAATACCCGGCCGGGCGCAGGAATCCGACCTCGAAGAAAAGGGTCTGGTAAAACATAACTATTTTCTGATCATTGCACGCATGGAACCGGAGAATAATATTGAAATGGTGCTCGATGGATTTTCATCCAGTAATTCCAACAAAAAAATGATCGTGATCGGAAATCCGACAAATCAATTCGGTCATTACCTGCAAAATAAATTCCGGCACGATACAAGAATCACATTTATAGGTGCTTTATACGATAAGGCAAAATTACATTCGCTGAAGGCCTTCTCAACCCTGTATTTTCATGGCCATAGCGCTGGCGGAACCAATCCTTCCTTATTGGAAGCCATGGCCAGCGGGGCACTGATCGCGGCAAATAACAATGAATTCAATGTATCCTTGTTGGGCAAAGACGCCTATTATTTCCTGGACGCCGAAGAAGTAAAACACCTGGTGGAAGAAGTTTCACACGGCCCCAAAGAAAATTCCATGATAGAAAATAATATTCGAAAAATACGGGAAGAATTTACCTGGACGAAAATAATAGATCAATATGCAGATTGCATTGATGAATGTTATACCGATAAAAATGCCGGTGTGACGCTGGTTCGACCCTGACCCATTTAATATTACTATGGCACTTCCTGTGATTTCAATCATAACCATCGTTTTCAATGGCGAAAAACATCTGGATCAAACAATCCGGAGCGTCCTGGACCAAAAATATCCTTTTCTTCAGTATATCATTATAGATGGAGGTTCAACCGACAATTCTGTAAATATTATCAAAAAATACGAAAAGGATTTACATTTCTGGATAAGCGAAAAAGACAAAGGCATCAGCGACGCATTTAATAAAGGGATAACCCGGGCTACAGGTGACATTATAGGTATTATAAACGCTGATGACTGGTATGAGCCACAAACACTCGAAAAGGTTGCCGATCAAATGGACGATGCTGATATTTGTTTCGGAGATGTACAGTTTTGGAGAAACGGTGAAAAGGAATTTATACAAAAAGGAAATTTTAATTTGTTAGACAAGGAAATTACAATCATCCATCCTACGGTATTCGTCAAAAGAAAAATATACGAAATCTATGGAGGTTTTGATCTTCGGTACCGTTGTGCTATGGATTACGATTTGTTACTGAAGCTGAAAGTTAATAATTGCCATTTCAAATATCTTCCCTTCACCCTTGCAAATATGCGGTGGGGCGGTTTAAGTGATTCATCATGGAAAACCGGATGCAGGGAAACAATGGAAATAAAAAATAAATATTTTCCTGAACATAAAATACGCCACCGGATATATTATCTGAAACATATTTCTGCCATCCAGGTGGCCAAAACACTTTCTCAACTAAAACTCGGATTCATAACACGCATCTATAGAAAGTTATTTGCTCCTGTCAAAAAAGTCTATAATAGTTAAGCGGCAGCGTGGCCGCCTTCACTTCCCCTGAACGTAAACAAAGGAAAAAATATAAAGAGAATAACGCCATACTGTGTTTTCAAAACGGCATCAGCGAAACAATAACAGAGAAGTAAAATGGTCAGAACAATCATAGACCGATTACCGGATTTTTTCGCCAGCTGTATCATGCCCGCGCATATAAGCATGAAAGCAGCAAGACCGGGTATGCCGGATTCGAGTAATGCCTGTAGAAATTGATTGTGTGTGTGAAAGTTCAGATAACCCTTTCTGTTATCCGGTAAACCACCGGTGAACATATTTAGTTTCCGGTACTTTGCATTCAGCTTATCCTGTGCATCCCCCGGATTGACTCCGAAAAGCCAGGCGTGATTTTCGTTCAATATCTCGTATGCAAATCTCCAGGACACGAGCCTGAATTCAATTCCATTAAAGTAATCTGCAGGACTGAATTCATCCTTTTCGATAAATGAAATATTGCTTTGCATTTCTTCCGACACGCGTTTCCGCAGTGGAGAATTTGTAGTGAAAATAATTGTTACTGCGGTGAGAATGACAGCCAAGGCCCACATTCGATGAGACCGTTTCCTGAAAAGTTCATTTGTGAAAATGATCAGGAAAATAATGTATAACAGAAAGAGAGCGATAACCATTTTGGAAGTCAGCAGGAACAGAAAAAAGGAAAAATAAATCAAAAGAAATCTCACCCATTTGCGGCTTTTGATATTTTCATGTGTTTTGTTTTCCCCTATCAGAAATAAAATCCCTATAAAAACAAGAATAGAATACTGGATCGCATGACCAGAATAGACGTAAACCAAAGTATGATAAAAGAAATAATTTGTATTCCCGGTTTGAATATATAATTGACACGCGTGGACCAGCGCAATCACGGATGCTGTAAACAGTATTCGTATATACCATTTCATTAACATGCCATAATTGTCCCTCCCAACCAGGCGGCTGTAAAAAACAGCTACAGGTATCGCAATCAATCCCAGGTTTACTTGTTGAATAAAAAGACCCGCTTTTGTATTGTGCGTATAAAATAATGCCAGCCCCTGTACTATAAAATACAGGAAACAACCAACGTTAAAAAAGTTTAGGAATTCTCTGTTCCACCATTTTCTCTCGCGAAGAGGATAGTGTATCAAGGCAAGGACTAACATCGAGATTAAAGAGATACTGACAGTAATTCTGAAAGAGAAAAGAATGCTGATAAAGAACGCGATCATAAACCACTCATATAGCCGGCCTATTAAATAAATCAACTGGGTTCTTTTCATAAAAGGATGCGTCAAATATATATCTATACCATCAACTGTCAGCCTGTTCACGCCAACTTATTCAAGCCCATAGTGACTCCATTTCAAGCCAACCAATCGATCAATCAGGAACCTGCTTCCCCCAGATCATTTGAGCATAATTAATATAATTTGCTACTTTTGCCAGGATTAAAAAAAATCTTTAGCCTTAACTCCCTGATTTTTCGAAAGATATCGACATGAACGAAGAAAACATCCAAAGCGAAGACTATATAAACCTGCCCCCGTTAAAAAAAATCGCGATTCAAATCCTTCGTTCCGTTTTCTCGATTATCGATTTGTTTTCGGAAGTGATCCAGAAAAGTAAACTACTTCTTCTCACAGGACTGATTTCTGGTCTGGCGGTGGGATTTTCCTATTATTCTTCCCGCCCGCCTTATTTTGAAGTATCAATGATTGCGGAATCTTCAGCTGCCTATCGTAAGACCCTCTCAGAAATGATTCAGTCTTTGAACGCTCTCATCGGTTCCCGCTCCCAGGGAAAATTGGCTGCTGTACTTAATATCAGCGATCAGCAAGCCAGACAGATCAGTTTCATAGAAATGACGGGATTGTCCAATGAGTCCCTGGAAAATGACACCTCCACTAAATATAATCAGCCGTTTAAAATCATCGCCCGTATTCACAATCCCTCATTGACGGACACTTTTCAACATGCCATTGAAAATTACCTTAACAATAAACCAACGCTGAAAAACGTCCAGGACGCCCAGGTCAGATTCTATATTGAAAAATTGTCTTATACAGATAAGGAACTGGCAAAGCTGGATACCCTGAAAACTGAGTATAACCGGTTTTTAGCTTCCTCAAAAATTGCAAGCACCTTTTATAATAATGCCATCGATCCCTCGACTATATACAAGCAGTCAAATGACCTGATCAATGAGAAGGGCACCATATTGTACTGGCTTAGCACAAATTCGAAACCGGTTCAGATCATTGATGAATTTAAAAGCCCTGTATCACCGCAGTCCTATTCCCTCATCAAATCACTGTCTTTCGGTGCACTGATAGGCCTTGGCATCTGTTTCTTCGTCGGTTTGTACCTGGAACTATACCGGAAAATCAGGAATTATAAAGGCAACATATAGCTCAAACCATCCAGACAACCTTTATGCCGGCATGCCGATAAAACCATTCTTATCACTGAAAAACTGGGTAGCGCAATACAGAAACAACCTATTGATTAATCGGCTGTTTGCCGTTCTCAGCATTGATATTCTGGTAAAATTAGCAGGTGTTATATTGCTCCCGGTATATCTGCGATTGATGACCCAGGATGAATATGGACTATATGGATACCTGCTGTCCATTATTTTCACATTCTCGGTTGTTTTGAATTTCGGTTTATATATTCCAATCAGTAAATTCTATCATGATTTTGAAAATGAAGAAGACAAGGGACGGCTTTTATTTACTATCTTCTGTCTGCTGGCGGTTATTCTGACACTGGTCATTTTTCCGATTTATTTCTTTAACTGGGATTATATTCTTGTAAAAATCCTGTTCAAAAACCAGATCCATTATGCTGAATACAGGGGATCCGTATTGTTGGCGTTGATTGTCACCATAGGTAATTTCATGCTTACCAATTTTCTGTTTACATCAGAAAAGATAAGACAACTCAAACAGTACAATTTTCTCAGGATCATTTGTATAAATATTCTCGCAACAACCTTTTTATTTATCCTTAGGAATCACGACCGGGTCAGGGTACGACTGGAAACCACCTACCTGGTGGAAGCTATCCTGTTCCTGAGTTTTGTTTTTATTTTTATAAAGGAAGTCCGGACCCGATTTAGCCGTAAGATTGCACTGGCCGGTCTTAAACTGGCCATACCCGTTATGATGTCTGCCGTATTTGGCATCATTATCAATTTCAGCGATAAGTTTTTTCTTGAGAAATACGGCTCTTTCAAAGAGATGTCCTATTATTATCTGGCGGTATCCTGTGCAGGTGTTATCCCGATGATTTTTGCTTCTTTTCAGAATGCATGGCTTCCCCTTTTCCTGAAAGAAAAGGATCTCCGGAAAAATGTGGTGAAAACAAATAAACTGATCATACGGCTTTTTGTGATTTTTGCGGTGCTTTCCTGCTCCATTCAGATTTTTGTGTGGATTATTCTTTCATTGGGAATAATACAAAGCAAATACCATGAAACGCTTTACATTCTGCCACTACTTCTGATATCGCAGATTTTATCAGCACTTACGCCCCTTTACACCAATTATCTGGTTTATTTCGAAAAGACACATGTGGTTTCGGTCACCGGTCTTTTTGTATGTTGCGTAAGTTTGGGTCTCAGTTTATTCTTGATCCCGCGATATGGTGTGTATGGAGCAGGGGCCGTGTCCATTGCATCGAATGCCTGTTATTTTGCCATTTATTATTTTATTATACGCTTCTATATTCAGAAAAAAATAAACGAAATTCCGGTCATCAATCCATAATCACCTTCCTATGCCCATTCCAGACCCTTTCATTTACCTGAAAAAGACTTTGAGATCGCTCTGGAACAGTCCCCGTTTGAACACATTCATTTCATCGGTCAGGTATTACACCGACTGGCGCGAACATCTTAAGCCTGGCCGTAATTCAGTTACAGACCGAAATCCCTGGATGGCTTTTTCAGCGGTGCGGTTCTTGAAAGAAATAACCCGAAAAGATATGCGGGTATTTGAATATGGTTCAGGCGGATCCACCCTGTTCTGGATATCAAGGGTGCAGGAAGTCGCTTCGGTGGAACACGATACATCATGGTATTCGATTATGAAAAAACAGTTTGATGGACAGGCCGTTCAGAATTTGAAATACATTCTGGAGGAATCCGTAAACGATCCGGCATTCGCAGGAAAACGATTCGAAAACCCGGACGATTATATATCTGCAGATCCCGCGTACCGAGGTAAAAATTTTGAGCAATACGCAAAAGCTATTGATTCATATCCCGATAGTTACTTCGATATTGTTGTGGTCGACGGCAGGGCCAGACCTTCGTGTATTAAACACGGTATACCGAAATTGAAAAAAAACGGATGGTTAATTGTTGACAATTCAGAAAGGAAGTACTATTTCGCCCCTTTTGCCTTTGACAGGAACTCGTGGAAAATCTCGAAATTCGCGGGACCCGTACCCTATACAAGGGATTTCTCAGAAACAAGTTTTTTAAAAAAATTGATTTAATGACGCTAGCTCCCATCGCCCTGTTCACTTATAACAGGCCTTATCATACAAGAAAGACTGTTGAAGCACTTCAGGAAAATAAATTGTCCTCTGAAACTGACCTGATCGTTTTTTCGGACGGACCAAAACCAGGTAGTTCAAACGAACAGATACAACAGGTCAGAAATTATCTTAAAACCATTCAGCATTTCAAGTCGGTCAGAATTGTAGAACGAACATCGAACTACGGATTATCCGCCAATATTCTGGATGGTGTTCAGCAAATTATTTCCCAGTATGGAAAGGTGGTCGTATTGGAAGATGACCTGGTTACTTCTCCCTTTTTTCTTGACTTCATAAATGAGGGGCTTCGCATATATGAAAATGACGAAAATGTGATTAGTCTTCATGGCTATCTTCTTCCTGTAAATGAAGTGTTGCCAAGTACTTTTTTTCTTCGTGGCGCAGACTGTTTGGGTTGGGCTACCTGGAAAAGAGGTTGGGATATATTCCAGCCGGATGCGAGTTTACTCCTGAAAAGGCTTGTTGAATCAAATCAAAGTGAAGAATTTGAGTTTAACGGAAGTTATCCTTATGTTCAAATGCTTAAAGATCAGATTGCAGGAAAAACAAGCTCATGGGCTATCCGATGGTATGCATCTGCGTTTTTGGAAAATAAGTATACCCTATATCCCGGAAAATCATTGGTTTCAAATATAGGCGGTGATGGCAGCGGAACAAATAATGGATTTGAATATTCATCACCCGCTCCGGTTGATAAAGAACCGGTAAAGATATCGCGTATAGAAGTATCTCAAAACATACAGGCCTACAATGCGTTCTGCAATTATCACAGGAAAGCAATGAATCCCAGTTTATGGAAAAAAATCAGACGCAGGTTAAGAATGGCATTAAAGTCCTGATTATATATATATGACTTCAAGCCGGTCTTTTAGTTTTATAAAACAACTCGTTCCACCAATTTTTTTAACGTTGTTAAAAAAAGCCGGTAAGTATGGATGGTCGGGTGATTATAAAAACTGGCAGGAAGCAAAGGAACTAACTGACTCCTATGATGATTCAGTGATACTGGATAAAGTAAAAAACGCTCTTTTGAAAGTCAGGAATGGGGAGGCTGTTTACGAGCGGGATTCTGTATTATTCAATGAAATTCAATATTCATGGCCACTGTTGTCGGCATTGATGTGGATTGCAGTGAAAAATAATGGTACACTGAGAGTGGCCGATTTCGGAGGTTCACTGGGAAGTTCTTATTTTCAGAACAGAAAATTCCTAGCTGGCGTATCAGCGTTGCAATGGAACATTATTGAACAGGAGAATTTCGTCGTCTGCGGTCAGAAATATTTTCAGGACGATTTTCTCCATTTTTTTTATACACCTGAGCAAATGGTCTCCATGCAGGGTTTACCCGACCTTCTAATACTTTCATGTGTTTTACCTTATTTGGAAAAGCCATATGAAATGCTCTTACGTTTAATGCAATATAAAATTCCTTATATCCTGGTTGATAATACATATTTTAACTACGAGCCGAGGGACAGGATTTGCATACAGCTTGTGCCTCCGGAAATATATAAAGGCAGCTATCCATGCTGGATGCTAAATTACGATACCGTGAAAAAAACTTTATCTGATACGTATGCACTCATTTCAGAGCATCAAAATGATTCGTTTATTTTTCTGGACGGAAAAAAAATTCAATACAGAGGACTGCTTTATAAAATAAAGGAATGAAAATAATAGACAAAATCATGATATCGGAATATTTCCGGGATCATCCGCCGGTTCTCATTGATATCGGCGCATCTGGCGGTATCCATTCCAAATGGAAATACATTTCAAAATACGCATATTGTGTGGCGTTCGATGCGGATGACCGGGAATTCCAAATCAGTGAGCAGGCCAATCAGGAATATAAAAAATTCATTCATGTTAACCGGATAGTCACGGCCCTGCCTTCCGGTAACACACCCTTTTATTTAACCGCTTCTCCGTTTTGCTCGAGTATGTTGGAACCGGATGAGGAAAAACTGAGTCCATGGTTATTCAAACCGCTTTTTGAAGTAAAAGGAATTACCAATCTGCAGGCGGTAACGCTGGAAGAAACACTTCAATCTGCAAATATTTCCTATATAGACTGGTTCAAGGTAGATACCCAGGGCACAGATCTGCGTCTTTATAAAAGCTTACCGGCAAAAATTCAGGAAACGGTTCTATTGGCTGAATTTGAACCCGGAATTATGGACGCTTATAAAAATGAAGATAAACTCTATACCGTTATGCAGGAAATGCATAAGCAGGGCTTTTGGCTTTCTTCCATGAATGTAAAAGGAACGCAGCGTCTTCAAAACAATTACGCCCGGCAGATTGGAGGTTTTTTGAGCGAAAGAATCATTAGATCGTCACCCGGTTGGGCTGAATTGACCTATCTTCGCAACCCCGAAAGCCTGTCCATCCGAAACCTGCTACTGATGATCGTTTTCGCCTTGCTTGAACGTCAATATGGTTTCGCACTGGAGTTGGCAGACAAAGGAATAACACAGTTCAGGAATCCTTTGCTGGATGAGTGCAGACAGGCTGTATTAAAAAAAATACAGGCAGAAAAAGTAAAAATCCCTTTGATATTGCTGAAAAGAAAAATCAATAAATTATTTGCCGGCATCCATGCTTAATTTCTGTACTCTTTTTGATTCTAATTATCTTTCCCGGGGCCTGGCGCTCTTTGAATCGCTGAAAAAAACTACAACAGATTTTCATTTATATGTCGTTGCCTTTGATGAAGAATGTTACGATTATTTAAGGAAACTAAATACCAAAGAACTCACACCGGTTTCGTTGGCTGATTTCGAAGATGAAAAACTAAAGAATGTAAAACCGGGACGAACAACTGCCGAATATTGCTGGACCTGTACACCATCCATTATATTATACTGCATCCAAAATTTTCAGTTGCCCTCCTGTACTTATGTGGATGCAGATATGATTTTCTATGAAAATCCCCAGATTCTGTTTGATGAATTGAACGGAAAATCCATTTTAATTTCTGAACACAGGTACACCAGGGATTATGACGTTTCAGCGACACACGGAATTTATTGCGTCCAGTTCATGTATTTTAAAAATGATCAGGCCGGCTTACATGCACTGACCTGGTGGCGTGACCGGTGCATTGAATGGTGTTACGCCTATCTGGAAGACGGAAAATTCGGCGACCAGAAGTATCTTGATGACTGGCAGGAACGATTCCCCGGTGTGCATGTGATGCAAAATCAGGGCGGAGGACTGGCTCCATGGAATGCTCAGCAGTATTTTATTGATGACGAAAATGGCAGGATATTTCTAACAAATAAGCAACAAGGAACGCGGTCGCCCTTGATATTTTATCATTTCCATGGATTGAAATTCTATACGGATGAAAAAGTGGCCTGCTGTGACTCGCTGTATGAATTGGATAAAGACGTAAAGAGCATAATTTATTTCCCCTATATCCGTCTTTTACTAAACCTGGGTGATCAAATAGTCCATTCTGGTTTCAAATTAAATCCTCAGGGTGCCAGGCAACCCTCTCCCGGCGCGGGCAAAATACTATTTGAATATATAAAAAATGTAATTTTCCTGACATTCAAAGGCAGAATGCCACTGTTTAAGAAACGCCTTTTTATGATCAGACTGCATAATCATATTTATAAACTGAGCAGTATCAAATTATAAAATGGCTTATCTCATAGATCTGAAAACGTTTATCGATGTTCGGGGCAACCTGACGGTAATAGAAAAAACGATTCCTTTTGATATAAAACGGATTTTCTATATCTATGGTGTGGATCAATCCGTTCGAGGTGGTCACAGGCACAAAACAACGATACAGGCAGCTATATGCCTGAAAGGAAGCTGCCGTATTTACAATAATGACGGCCAGGATGAAAATTATTTTGTGCTGGACCAGCCATCCAAATGTCTTATACTACAAACCCGGGACTGGCACACGATGGATCAGTTCTCCCCGGATGCCATACTGATGGTGCTCGCATCGGAATATTTTGATCAACAGGACTACATCTTTGAACCTTATAAAACATGATCGAATACGAAGACCTCGGCAAAGTGAATGAACCCTTTATCCCTGCTTTTACCAAAACATTCGATGAGGTAATAAGAAGTGGGTGGTTTATTTTAGGAAACCGTGTAAAAAACTTTGAAAGGGATTTTTCATCTTATTGCGGCACTACCTTCAGCTGCGGTGTAGCCAACGGTCTGGATGCCTTGTTGCTTTCTTTAAAAGCATGTAATTTTGAAAAGGGAAGTGAAGTAATTGTCCCCTCTAATACTTACATCGCAACCATTTTGGCCGTCTTACATGCCGGCCTGAAACCGGTTCTGGTTGAACCCGATATCTTAACGTATAATATTGATCCGGACAAAATAGAAGAAAAAATAACCGCCAACACAAAAGCCATCCTGGTCGTACACCTATATGGTAAATTATGTGATATGGAACGTATCATGTCGATTGCCCATAAAAGGAATTTAAGGGTAATCGAAGATTGTGCCCAGGCCCATGGAGCTGCTTTCAGGAATAAAAGAGCCGGAAGTTTTGGAGATTTGGGAGCATTTAGTTTTTATCCCACAAAAAACCTGGGCGCATTGGGCGATGCCGGGTCGGTAAATACCTCAGATGAAGACCTTTTCAAATCGGTACAGGTATTGAGAAATTACGGATCTCACGTTAAATACCATAATGAAAAAATCGGCTACAATTCGCGGCTGGATGAAATACAGGCCGCCTTCCTTTCTATTAAGCTTCCATACCTCGAAAAAATGAATGATCATAAGAGAAATCTGGCCCTGCTATACAGGCAGGGTTTGAAGAATGACTTTATAAAGCCTCATTTTCAAAAAGATTATCTGGACGTTTATCATATTTTCAACGTCCGTCATGAATACCGGGATCGTCTAAGGGAGTTCCTTTTAAAGAATGAAATTAAAACTGAGATCCACTATCCGGTAAGCCCTAATAAACAAACCGCCATGAAAGGCATACTGGATAAAGAGCCAACACCTATTGCTGATGAAATCCATCGTACTACGATCAGTTTGCCCATTTCATCCTTCCATACTACAATTGAAATCGAAAAAGTGATTGAAACAATGAACCGGTTTTAAGGTTCGTTTCATGGCAGTCTAAAACATTGTTCAGCTTGTAACAAAATGTGTAGTTTCGGACGGATAAAACAGGCAAATTTTCTGATAGTATGGCCAATCTGACAAGAATCAATAAATATCTACCATTTGCCATCCTGTATTTTTTTCTTAACTCGGTCTTCCTGCCCTTGGGACTACTGTATACAACATTACTTACGCCCGTTTTTCTCATATGGTTGTACAGGCAGAATAAAATAGAATACTGGTGGGTATTTTTTATCCTGACGATTCCCTTCATATATATTCATTACCGTCAGGGCATAGACTTATATTATTATTTCAAATCCTATGTTCTCCTGTTCACAGTTTTCGTGTTTATACTAACTATGATCCGGTTTCTTCAGATCACCACCTCATTAAGAACAATTTTCAGACGATTATTGAATATCAATTTTATTCTTGTTTGCATTGCATGCATCCTTTTTTTTATTCCGCATATTCGCGGCCTGATGTGGTCAGTATATGATGTATCCACTGGTCTTAACAAGTTTCCACGGCTTAGCCTGTTTACCTATGAACCATCTTACTATTCCACATTGCTTGTACCACTTGCCTTTTACTATTATCTTAAGATAATTTTCTTCAAGTATCCAAACGCCGGCTTCATCTTTTTCATGGTTAGCTTTCCGCTGATTATTTCATTTTCCCTCGGAGCTATCCTTGGCATTACGATTAGTTTTGGAATTCTTTTTTTCCCGGACATACGGAAGTTCTTCATGAAAAAAAATGTGGCCGTGTATGCGTTGACGGCAGCGCTGTTTATTATGGCAGCTTGTATTGTTCTATATTTCATTTACCCCAACAATCCATTATACCTAAGAATCAAGAATATTTTCAGTGGTAGAGACTCTTCATTCAAGGGAAGAGGTTCTGATTCATTTCAACTGGCCTGGCGCGTGGTCAGGGAAAAAAGTATATATTTTGGCATCGGGCTCGGGCAATTAAAACTAATAGGTGTAAAGATTTGGAACGACTTCTATAATACAGTTTTCAATGTAAATTCAATTACTATTCCAAACGCGGTAGCTGAAACGTTTGCTATTTATGGTATCGCGGGTTTGATCATCCGGTTCAGTCTCGAATGGTATTTTTTTTTCCGGACCAAAACGTATTCAAATTATTACCGCCTGGGTCTTTTTATTTTTATTTTCATATACCAGTTTACAGGAAGTTATTTCTTCAACGTCGCTGAATATACGATCTGGGCATTGGCATTCAGCCAGGTATTTGAGGAATTCAATAGGAAAAATATCCTGAAAAAATCGGGGACATGAAAATTGTATTCATTTCACGAGCATCATTATTCAGCGATAAAGGCGGGGACACCATCCAAATCGTTCATACCGCTGCGGAGCTGAGAAGAATGGGTGTTGAAGTGGATATTTTTCTGGCAGACCAGAAACCCGACTACAGTAAATATGATCTCCTCCATTTCTTCAATATCATCCGTCCCGACGATATCCTCCCCCATATAAGCCGGAGCCGCATCCCCTTTGTTGTATCAACCATTTTTGTTGATTATTCCGAATACGAGAAAAAAGCGAGGCATGGCCCTTCGGCTTTCTTATTCAGATTTTTAACTCCCAACCTGATTGAATATCTGAAAGCTTTAGCCAGGTTCATGGTAAACGGTGTAAAAATAAAGAGCAGGTATTTTTTGCTGAATGGTCAGAAAAAATCTATCCGGAAAATCGTACGGATGACGCGCATGTTATTACCTAATTCAAAAAGCGAATACGACAGACTATCTCACGCATATGATATTCAGAAAAAATACAAGATCATACCAAATGGAATTGACAAAATTCTTTTTGCCCCGGTAATAAACGAAACAACCAGGGATGAACGACTGATACTTTGCGTGGCAAGAATAGAGGGAAGAAAGAATCAGCTAAACCTGATCCGGGCCGTCGGAGATACACCTTATCGCCTGATTCTGATCGGCGCTGTATCGACAAATCAAACAGATTACTACGAACAATGTAAAAAGGCAGCAGGTCCCAATGTTGAATTCATCGATTTCCTTGAGCAAAAACTACTGCTGGATTATTACCGAAAAGCAAAAGTACACGTGTTGCCCAGTTGGTTTGAAACTACTGGCCTCAGTTCGCTGGAAGCAGCCGCCATGGGATGTAATATTGTAATAACCAGAAAGGGGGATGCATACGAATATTTCGAAAATGACGCTTATTACTGCGATCCGGAATCACCGGATTCGATATTAAAGGCAATTGATCAGGCTGCCAGAAACGATATCCCGGAGGGACTTTCGTCAAAAGTTTTGAATCAGTTCACCTGGGAAATTGCTGCAAAAAAAACGATGGAGGCATATTCCGAAATTCTCAATAACAGATGACAACTTTTTTTATTGCACTTTTTTCAACCAGAATGACCCGGGCACCTCATCCTGCCTTTTTCCGAGAACCGGAAGCTTAGCAAATACTTCATTTGGATAATGGGATTTCAAATAGTGAAGAGCCCCGATGATTTCAAATGAAGGATTGCAGGACAAAAAGGATTCCAATATATACTGTTCGTTCCAAAACATAACATCGTCTACGAGCAGTTCTCTTGGATAATCCCTGGGTGAATAAATATCATGCACATGTATAATAACTCCTTTTTGTAAAATGGGAAGCAACTCAAGAAATTCAAACAACACGTCTCCCTGAGGGCGGGTCATATGGGATGAATCAATAAAAAGTATATCATTTTCATTCAGCGATTTGAAAAGATCAGGGTTCAGGTCCTCCACCAATTGCCGGATTACCTGTACACCCGTTTTTTCAAGCCAGGGCATTTCATAAGGTTCAATACAGATATGGTCTACTTTATATTCCGGTTTTCGAAGCCGGATGTCGCTGACAGCCTTCTGGATCAGCAGTGTAGAATAGCCACTTCCGATTTCAATGATTTTTGACGGCAGGAAATTTCTTACCATGCAATACAGGTATTCCGCATCTCCGGGCCGTAAAGAAGGATTGTTATAGTAAAATGATAAAGCGTCGCCGGCCTTATCAAAAGGAATGGCAGCCAGTTCGGTCTGAAAATTGAAATTATCAAGCAAATCAAGTTGAGCCTGGTCATTCCAGTTTATACCCGGAAGGTATCTCTCCCGGTCCAAAGGGCGTTTTAAAAGCCTGTCATCAAATAAGGGTTCGTAATAATGATTAGTAATGGGAAATACACCCACTTTTTTAAATATCCATTTGCTCAAAGGCATGTTGACGATTCTCATCTTCCGGATGGCAAACAACAGAACGGATGCAAGAAAGGTGAAAGGTGAGAGCAAAATATCCAGGATGGGATAGAGAGGTTTGAAAAACTTTCTCAGTTTGTGCTTTGTCATCTTAAAGGTTTAACGAGTATAGTCTACAAAGTCTCGTCACAATCATCGGATTCAGCTCTAAAAAAATAAAGATAGCAGATAAGCTCAATATCTCCATTTCATCCAGTTAAATCCCGGCATCTTACTATTTTTATCGAAATTGTAAGAAATTAACTGAATTCCGAACCAGTTTTGCCCGCAACTGTTATTAAAACTATATGAAAATATTGCTCACTTATCTCAGACCCTACAGATGGCTTGTGGGCTTGACACTATTCCTGGCCGGACTAAACACGGGTTTTTCTCTCCTCGATCCCATCATTTTCGGAAAAATCGTTAATCTTTCGAATGATTTTGTCCAGGCCAGTAAACTGCATCATACCGTTTCTGCCGATAGTTTTTTTACAACATTCTCCTGGACACATCCGGGCGTCGTTAACCTGCTCCTTTTGTCGGTAGCAGTAGCTATGATGAGCCGGATTGCAAAAAATTTCCAGGATTATTTTATGAATGTGGTGGTTCAGAAATTCGGAGCAAAAGTATTCACAGACGGTTTGCAACACGCCATGAAATTGCCCTACGAAGATTTCGAAGACCAGCGTAGCGGAGAAACATTGGGTGTATTACAAAAAGTGAGGACAGATACAGAAAAATTCATAAACTATTTTATCAATCTTCTGTTCGGCGTCATTATCGGAGTGATATTTGTTTTTACTTATGCCGCCATTTATATTCACTGGAGCATTCCATTGGTTTATCTGGGCGGTATTTTACTGCTCACATTCATCAGTAATTTATTGAGCAGGAAGATAAAAATCATACAGAAAAATATTGTCTCCCAAACCACATCCCTGGCCGGTTCAACTACGGAATCCCTGCGGAATATTGAACTGGTAAAAAGTCTGGGACTTACACAGGAAGAAGTAAACCGCCTGAATAAGAATACATATAAAATCCTTGGTCTCGAGCTCACCAAGGTAAAACGCATTCGCAGTATCAGTTTTGTACAGGGAACATTTGTTAATACACTGCGTCAGGTAATCCTTTTCATTTTGATGTGGCTCATTTTTAAAGACAAGATGAACGCCGGACAATTGGTCACCATGCAGATTTTTTCTTTTTTTGTATTCGGTCCGCTGCAGGATATCGGTAATATCGTACTGTCTTATCGCGAAGCACAGGCTTCGCTTAATAATTTCGAGCAATTAATGAAAAAGGTTCCTGAGCCTGAAGCAACAAGTCCGAAGCATCTTGGGAAAGTTGAGGATCTTAGCTTCCGGGATGTTGTATTTAAACATAAAACGGCTCAACATTATGCAATAGACCGGATCAGTTTTGATGTACAGGTCGGGGAAACCATTGCTTTTGTGGGTCCCTCCGGATCGGGGAAATCAACATTAATGAAATTATTAGTAGGTCTGTACAGACCCTTGCAGGGAAAAATTCTTTATAATAACCTGGATGAAAATTCAATCAGCTTCGATGATCTGCGCAACCAAATCGGTTTCGTAACACAGGATACGCAACTTTTTTCAGGTACGATTCGCGAAAACCTGATATTTGTAAATCCGAACTCTACAGAAGCCGACCTGATGGATGTGTTAAAAAAAGCATCCTGCCTGAATTTACTGGAAAGGGCGGAAAAGGGTTTGGAAACGATGATTGGAGAAGGGGGTTTAAAGTTATCCGGGGGCGAAAAACAGAGATTGTCCATTGCCAGGGCTCTTTTGAGAAAACCGCGTGTGCTCATTTTTGATGAAGCCACTTCTGCCCTGGATTCCCTGACTGAAGAAGAAATCACGAAAACGATCCGGCAGGTTTCTTCCCAAAGAAACCAGATAACGATTCTTATCGCCCACCGGCTATCCACGATCATGCACGCCGACCGGATATATGTCTTGGAAAAAGGTAAAGTCGTGGAAACCGGAACGCACACAAGCCTGAGAGATGAGAAAGGTCTTTATTATGCCATGTGGCGACAACAAATCGGAGAAAGAAAAAACAGTCAGGATATCTCAGAACCTGTTATGATTTCAACAAGTTAAATCCAGATCGTTCATGGAAAAACTTTCTGTTGTTATCATATGTTTTAATGAAGAAAAAAATATCGGCCGCTGTATTGAATCCGTTATAGATGTCGCAGATGAGATATTGATTTTGGATTCCTATTCCACTGACCAAACCGTAGCTATTGCCGAAAGCAAAGGCGCAGTTGTTAAACAGGAGGTTTTCAAAGGTTTTATCGAAAAAAAAAACAAGGCCGTCGAACTGGCTTCCCATGATTATGTGTTGAGTCTCGATGCCGACGAAGCGCTAAATCCGGTATTGGCCGATAGTATTTTGCGAATTAAAGAAAACTTTACAAATCGTGCATACCGGATGAATCGATGCAGCAATTATTGTGGTCAGTTTATCAGGCATGGAAGCTGGTATCCGGACGCCAAAATCCGCCTTTTCGATCGCCGGATTGCCCATTGGGGAGGAACAAATCCGCACGACAAAGTTGTTTTACAGGATAATGTAACGGTTGAACATCTGAAAGGAGATATTCTGCATTATTCCTATCATACGATATCCGAACACGTCATCCAGAATAATAAACTCAGTAACCTTGCAGCAGAATCCCTTTTTGCCAACGGTAAAAAAACAAACCTGCTGAATATTTTTGTCCGGCCCTGGTGGGCCTTTTTCGTAAGTTTTATTATCAGGGCTGGCTTTCTGGATGGCTTATTCGGGTTTGTGATTGCTATCCAGATTGCACATATGACATTCCTGAAGCACCTCAAATTATACCTGCTTTACAAATCAGGTAAATAGCAGGTACCTTTGTAAAAATTACTGTATATGGCGGGGAAACCAGGTTTGTTGTGGAGTCTACTGATGCAGAAATGCCCCAGGTGCCGGAAAGGAAACATGTTTACGGACCCAAATCCATGGAATTTAAAATCCACGCTGAAAATGCCCACACACTGCCCCGAATGCGGTCAGCTGTTCGAGCTCGAAGTGGGTTTCTGGTATGGCACGGCATACATCAGTTATGCAGTTACCGTCTTATTCTGCATATTCAGTTTTTTATTATGGTTCCTTACCATCGGATTCTCACTAACCGACCAGCGTTTTTTCTGGTGGCTGGGTATCAACGGGGTCTTACTGATTGTTCTTCAACCCTGGTTCATGCGTCTGAGCCGGGCGATGTACCTGTATTTCTTTGTTGCTTATAACGCTGATTACAAAAATACAGCACCAAAAACCTTTGATTATAAGTCGGAGGATTATTTCCTGAGGGAAGAACATCCTAAGCCTAAAGCGTAACGCGTAAAGCTCAAAGCATTTCTAAAGAGTATCCTCACGACCATCATGTACCAACCAACAATTAATAACTAATAACTAATAATTAAAAAAGCCACTCACTTTTGATGAATGGCTCTCGGAATCTATGTAAGGGGGTTAGTAAGGGTGAATAACGTAAAATTATAAATATTATTATTCAAAAGTTCAATCAGAGATCTTTTAATTTAAAAAATTCTTTCACACGTATCCCTTTTTCGGTTTTTTGTAAGCTGCAACACTCGTGTATCGGATCATGTTCAAAAAACAGAACATAGTCTCCGGCCAGCGCTTCTTCCAGAAAAACCTTTTTTTCACTTAAGGAAGTAAGGGGAAACATATCATAAGCCATCACATATGGAATGGGCAGGTGCGCTGCGGAAGGTAACAAGTCAGCCATAAAAACAATGGTTTTCCCGTTATAAATCAATTGAGGAAGCATCATTGAATTCGTGTGTCCGTTTACTACCCGGATACTGAATCCTTCAGCAAATGGAATCTCTGTTAGTCGGCTGACGGCACCCCCTTTATCACCGCCTCCCACCTGCAGCATTTGCAATCGGCCACTTTCCTGTATCGGCAGAATATTTTCTTTCAAAAAGGACGCCTTCTCTCTTTCATTCGGGTTCGTAGCCCATTCCCAATGGGAAGAATTGCTCCAATAAACGGCATTTGGAAACGCGGGCAACAGTTTCCCCTCCTGTCTGATGATTGCACCACCGCAATGATCAAAGTGTAAGTGGGTTAAAAATACATCTGTAATATCGTTACTGCTGAATCCTTTCGCTTGCAGAGAGTCGTTGAGGAGGTGCTCACCGTGCAAATAATAGTGACTGAAGAACTTGTCATCCTGTTTATTACCTATACCCGTATCTACCAGGATAAGCCGGTTCCCGTCTTCAATAAGCAAACACCTAAGGGCCCAGGTACAAAGATTATTAGCATCCGCCGGGTTTAGTTTATTCCAGATCGACTTAGGAACCACGCCGAACATAGCACCCCCGTCGAGTTTGAAATAACCGGTATCGATTGTGTGGAGAATCATTTCGTTACGTTGACCGTTAACGGTTGACCGTTAACCGTTTTGATATGATACTAATATTTGTAATTACAGAATTCATTTAAAAATTGTTTTGTCTTACGGTCAACGGTCAACGGTCAACGGTCAACGTTCAACGTTCAACTGTCGTCAACTTTAACCTTTGGGCCCTGATCAGCCAAAGCAGGCCAAACACAAAAAATACAATCAGGCTCAATACCGAATTCTTCATGCTTCCTGTTGCTTCTTCGATCAGTCCAAAGCTGAACATACCGATAACGATGGCCAGTTTCTCAGTGAAGTCATAGTAACTAAAATAGGAAGAGGTATCTTTTGTATCCGGCATCAGTTTGGAATATGTAGAACGGCTGAGCGACTGTATACCGCCCATTACGAGCCCGACAGCAATGGCAAGGCCGTAGAATCCGAATTCGGGATTTCCTCCCTGTTCTTTAAAATAAGCGGTATAGTAAGCGGCCAGGCAAATCAATATCCAAAAAACAATAATGCCTGTCAGCACACGAAGATTTCCGAATTTTTCTGACAGTTTACTCATCCATATAGCCCCGGGTATCGCAACCAGCTGTATCACCACAACGGTAATGATCAGTTTCGTATCTGGCAGTTGTAATAGCTTGCTTCCGAATAAAGTGGCGGCCAGCATAACCGTTTGCACCCCCATGCTATAAAAAAAATATCCGCGGAGAAAGTTCTTCAATACAGGCAGCTTTTTAATTTCCAGGTAAACCTCTTTCATCGCCGAAAAACTTTCACTTAAAATACGCGCCCCAATTTTTCCGGCCGACCGGGTTTCGGGCAGAGCGGCAAAAGTAATCTGAGCAAATGATGCCCACCATATACCAACCAGCAAAAATGTAATTCTGGGCGCCAGGAACGGGTCGCCCGGCAATAAGATAACCAACGCAAATCCGATCAACTGCAAAATTACACTACCAATATACCCGAAGGAGAACCCCTTCGCACTAACCCGGTCACGGTCTTCCGGTGCAGCGATCTCCGGCAGAAATGCATTATAAAAAACCAGGCTCCCAACAAATCCCATAGAAGCCATCATAAAACAGATGATACCAAGCCATAAATTGGTACCGTTGAAAAAATAAAGAAGTGCGCACCCGATAGAACCCATATAACAGAAGAATTTCATAAACGATTTTTTATTGCCCCGGGTGTCGGCAATAGAAGTCAGTATCGGGTAGAGCAGTGCAATAAAAAGGTAAGCAACGGCCAGCGAGTAATCGTACAACGAAGAGTTTACAAATTTTCTTCCAAGGAATGGAATGATATCACTTCCAAATTGTTTCCTTGTTACAGCCGTGAAATAAATAGGAAAAAAGGTAGTGGTAATTACAAGGTTATAAACGGAATTCGCCCAGTCATACATAGCCCATCCGCGAATTACTTTTTTGGAGGCTGTTTGCATAACCGCTTAGTTTATTGATGAATAACCCCTGTCCACAGTAGAAAAAGAATCAACGATCCGGCCAGGATCCTGTAATATCCGAATAATTTAAATCCATGACGCTGTAAATACGTAATAAAAAAACGGATGGCCAGGAGCGCCACAATAAATGCAATGATACTGCCAACTGCGAGTATCATCATATTATCCCGAACGAAAACCTCAGGATTCGCCTTATGCACATCATAGAAACTTTTTACAGATGCTGCCAGCATGGTCGGCACAGCCAGGAAAAAAGAAAATTCAGCAGCCGTACGACGGTCAAGTTTTTGTTGTAAACCACCAATGATCGTTGCCGCACTGCGGCTCAGGCCCGGGAACAGAACGGAGAGAACCTGATAACAACCAATCACGAATGCATTTTTATTTGTAACGGCGTCCTGCGAATGAATCGCGGGTTTGGTGAATAACCGATCAATGAAGAGTAAAATGATGCCACCCACGATCATGATCGCGGCGATAAATCCGAGATTTCCCAGCATCGCATCAATATGTTTTTTCAATAAAACACCCGCAATAATGGCAGGGATCAGGGCGATGACCAGTTTAAAATAAAACCTGATTTTTTTAAAATCAAAAAACTGCTTGTGATAGAGAACAACAACCGCCAGGATCGCTGCGAGTTGAATTACTATCTCGTATAGATCGGTAAACGCATTTGCCTGAACTCCGATGAGTGGATTGGCAAATTTCATGTGTGCCGTCGAAGAAATAGGTAGAAATTCTGTAATGCCTTCAATAATGGCAATTACGATGGACTGAATCAGGCTCATTTTGGAGTTTGAGCTTTGGATTTCTTAAAAATCCCGACAATCTCCAGAGCCAGGCCGCCAAGAATTAAGATGGGTGCAACCGTAATTCTTCTGAAGCTGTACACTTCAGATGTATCAAATACATTCGGATCCTTGCTTTTTCCACCGATCATCAGCAGCAGACCGAGCAGAACTAAAATCAGTCCGATGAGCATCAAACGATAATTTTCCCTGCCGAATAAGGGTTTGTAATTTTTTGACCCGCCTGCAGTTTTTACTTGTTTTGCCATATAGGAAAATAGGTTCGCAATGTACTGAAATCAATACAATTCATCCAACTTCATCTTAAGGTATTTCAATACGCTTCGGTGTGTACTGATGAAGGAAATAAATATCCCTAACAAAATGATAACAATAAACAGCATAATGAGTAACGGATAGTCACGAAGCGCTTTCAGATAGGGCAACTGGTTTTCAGCAAAAATGATAATAGCGATCAACCCTCCGACTGCCAGCAAGCCGCTAATGAGCCCGTTAATAAACGCCCTCAGATCCATTGGCCGGGAAATAAACCATCGGGTAGCGCCCACCATTTGCATGGTTTTGATCAGAAACCGGTTGCTGAACATCGCGAGCCTTATGGTATTGTCGATAAGGAAAATGACCAGGATTGAAATAATAACGATCACCGAAAGCAAAATAATGCTGATTTTATTGACGATATTATTAAGATTGGTTACCAGAGACTGCGGATATTGTACATCACTGACCGCAATATTCTGCAATAAGTCATTTTTGATTTTCGAAAGAGAATCAATAGAAGCATATTCCTTTGTTATTCTGAAATCAATACTGGCGGGAAGAGGATTCCGGTCGAGTAATGCACCCCAGTCTTTATTTCCATCCTGCAGATATTTCTGTTTGGCAAGGTCCTTGGTCACATACTGGTAATCCTTGACGTAGGGCTGGGCAGCGATGTAACGAACAAGCGCGGCGCTGTCCTTCGGTGATACATTTTCGCGGATATATACATTCATTGCAATATTTTCCTTGAAGTATTGTCCGAGCTTATTTGCATTGATAATGATCCATCCTAAAATGCCCAAAAGAAAAAGTACGAGGGACACTCCTACAATCGCCATTAAATAAGAAGGTGCGGAACGTTTGGCTGAGCCTTTCCGGGTTTGTGCCATAGTTGAACTATTTCCGTTTTATCAGGTTACTGGAATGGGCAAAAATAAAAGATTTCCCCGCATGATGCGTATTTTTGTTGGTTCATATGGAGTATTCATTCAACGCTATTGAAAAAAAATGGCAGGAAAAGTGGAAAGCCGACCGGATTTATGAGGTAAGTAACCTCAGTACCAGGCCAAAATGTTATGTGCTTGATATGTTTCCTTACCCGAGCGGAACCGGTTTGCACGTCGGTCATCCACTCGGATATATCGCCAGCGATATCTACGCCCGTTATAAGAGGCTTAAAGGCTTTAACGTATTACATCCGATGGGTTATGATGCATTCGGGTTACCTGCTGAACAATATGCTATTGATCATGGAATACATCCGGCCACAAGCACAAAACAAAACATTTCCAATTTCAGGGAACAGTTGGACAGGATTGGATTTTCTTTCGACTGGAGCCGCGAGGTCAATACCGCTGAACCAGGATATTATAAGTGGACCCAGTGGATTTTTTTGCAGTTGTTTAACAGTTGGTACAATAGACAGAAGGCCCGGGCCAGGCCTATTTCAGAATTGATCGCTGCATTTGATAAAGAAGGAAGCATCTCCGTTGCCGGTTACCGCCCGATTCCCGCCTTTACTGCAGATGAATGGAAGGCATATAGTGAAAAACAGCAGCAGGATATACTTATGGAATTTCGTCTTGCTTATTGTGGATTCGGAGAAGTGAACTGGTGCGAGGCTTTGGGTACTGTGCTGGCCAACGATGAAGTCATTAATGGTTTTAGTGAACGGGGCGGTTATCCTGTCGTGAAAAGAAAATTACGTCAGTGGTATCTCCGTATCACCGAATATGCCGATCGCCTGCTGGAAGGTTTGGACAAAGTAGCATTCAGCGACGCTATGAAGGAAATGCAAAGCAACTGGATCGGGAAAAGTTACGGTGCGGAAATTGATTTTAATTTCGCAACCAGTGATACAAAAAAACTCCGGGTCTATACAACACGTCCCGATACAATATTCGGTGTTGATTTTATGGTCGTGGCCCCGGAACATGAATTAATACCCGTACTGACTACAGCTGCCGAGAAAATATCAGTGGAAGAATATATTAATTATGTAAAGAGCCGCAGCGAACGTGAACGGCTGGCAGAAAAAAAGATCACGGGGTGTTTTACGGGCTCTTATGTACTGAATCCTTTTAACCAACGACAGATACCTGTATGGATTTCGGAATATGTATTAGCGGGTTATGGCACAGGCGCCATCATGGCGGTACCCTGCGGTGATGAACGCGACTTTAAATTTGCACAACATTTTAATATTCCGATTACAAATATTATCGGGTCACATTTCAATGGACAAGAGGCCAACCCTACCAAAGATGCCAGGCTTGAAAACAGTGATTTCCTGAATGGCCTCCCAATGCGTGAGGCCATATCCCTGGTAAATAAAAAGCTTGAGGAGTTGAAGATCGGAAATCCAAGAGTGAACTATAAGATCCGCGACGCGGCGTTTAGCCGGCAACGTTATTGGGGTGAACCTTTTCCCATCAAATGGGAAAACGGAATCGCCTACCCCCTTGATGAAAAGGACCTGCCGCTTGAGTTGCCCAAGGTGGAAACTTATAAACCCGGACCTGATGGTCAGGGCCCCCTCGCAAATCTGGAAGAATGGACATCAAAACACCTGGAGACGAACACCATGCCCGGTTATGCGGGTAGCAGCTGGTACTACCTGCGTTATATGGATCCGCACAATAATGAAACATTTTGCAGCCGCGCAGCTTCGGACTACTGGAATCAGGTAGACTTATACATCGGAGGAACCGAACACGCAGTGGGACATTTACTCTATAGCAGAATGTGGGCTAAATTCCTTTTCGATTTGGATCTGATCGGATTTGATGAACCGTACATAAAACTTGTAAATCAGGGTATGATACAGGGCAGCAGCCGCTTTGTTTATAGAATTGAAATCGATGGATCGGATGAAATGGAAACACTGGCAAAACAAAAACCAATTTTTATTTCTGCCGGACTGAGAAATAAACCCCTTCCCGAATTACAGGAAGAGATTAAATATATTTTGAGAAAAAGCTGGGGAACAGAAACTGAAAAAATTCAGATCGTTTCGATTTCCAGTCTGCATGTAGATGTCGGTCTGGTGGATGGATCCGAACTCGATATTACCGCATTTAAATCCTGGAGACCAGAATATGCGCAATCCAGTTTTGTATTGGAGAATGGTAAGTATTACTGCGGTTCGGAGGTTGAAAAAATGTCCAAATCTAAATTCAATACAGTCAATCCCAATGATCTGGTCGAAAAATATGGTGCCGATACATTCCGTATGTATGAAATGTTCCTGGGACCGGTAGAACAAAGCAAACCCTGGGACACTAAGGGAATTGAAGGCGTTCACCGTTTCCTGCGAAAACTCTGGCGCCTGTTTTTTGATGAAACGAAAGGAAAAGTATGGACCAGTGAAAAAGCGACGGATGCCGAATGGAAGATTCTGCACAAAGCCATTAAAAAATTGGATGACGACACTGATCGTTTTTCTTTCAACACAGCAGTAAGCGCCAGTATGATTACCGTAAACGAGCTCGGAGAATTAAAGACGCACAAAAAAGAAATTCTGGAAAAGCTTTTGATCCTGCTCACACCGTATGCACCTCATATTTGTGAAGAATTATGGCATGAACTGGGAAATGAAGGCAGCGTACTGAATGCTTCTTATCCTGTATATGATGAAAAATATCTGATAGAATCAGCCAAACTTTATCCGGTGGCTATTAATGGAAAAACAAGAACCGAACTTAATATCAGTCTCGATGCCAACCAGCAGCAGGTGGAAGAAATGGTTCTGGCTGATGAATCGGTCAAAAAATGGCTGAACGGAAACTCACCCAAAAAGGTCATCTACGTTAAAAATAAGATGATTAACATAGTAGTTTAGCGTCTCCGATCACGATAAAAAAATCAGGGCTTCACCAGCCTCACCAAAGCGCTGCTTCCTTCAGTGCTTTGCAGATGTGCTTCGTATCGCTTGTCCTCCACAATCGCGACCATCAGGGAGGTATTGGGTGGAATGCTTCCCAGGTTTTCAGCAACCATTACGAGTTCGTTGTCCGATTGCAGATCCCTTACGGCAATCTTCATGATATAGGCCTCTTCAGCAAGAAGAATATGTTCCTTTAATAAACGTCCATTTAAAAATACAGCTATGGAATCTCCGTCGATTTCTGCATTGTCATAAAATCTCAGTTCTATGGAATCACCTTTAACGGGAATTACATTTTGTAAAATTTTAGTCCGGCTCGAGAATCTTTCTTCATTCGTCTGCATGGCCGGTGGCAAAAAGACCGGTGCAGTTACCTGCTGACTTGATGGTGCAGGTTTCTCAACCATCGTATTTGATTGTTTTGTTTGAGCATATGACTCGCCGGTTTCATTTGCCGTTGTTTTGGATGATGATATGGTTTCATCCCGGGGGACTGTTTCTCCCGGATTAAATGCCATTTCCTCTATGCTGTCCACGATCTCCGGGTGACTCACGCCGTAAGCATAATTCTCAATCAGAAAATCCCATTCATCCGGGAAAACAGGCGTCGTATTGCCCTTTACGAGGTGTAGCTCTTTCTTATCTTTTTTATTATCCTCTTTTGCGGAAGATTTTCCGTCAAGCTTCATCACACCCTCCCCCGGACAATTAAAATCAGCTACTGCCAATAGCGGTCGGGAATGGCTTGAGCTATGATCGTCGATCAGGACATCGTCGTACCAAATCACATCGTTATTCCGATCGTCAAAATATCCTTTTACCGAATACCGCCGGTAATTTGATTTGGAATCATAATAATAGGAAGTCCCGATGAGGCTGTCACCTTTGCGAATCAGTTTCAACTCAACTCTCGAATTTCCCATTTTCCCTTTCCAAACGCCTGTAATCGGCTGTGCCTGTATCTGAATACAAATCAAGATAAAAATGAGCGTTTGGACAGTGAATTTTTTACCGGAAAAATGGTATTGCATATAGGCTCAACGAAGACCTGGTAGATATATTTTACAGGGTTTGTTAATTTGGCTGGTAGTTGAATGTATCACTTTCAGACTTCCAGACTTCCAGTCTTCCAAACTACGTTAGATATACTTCCAGCAACCCGTCCGGCAAATTGAGTAATACGGTCTTGTTTTTATGATCCACTTTATGCAGCGTCTGTTCATTAATAGGTATAAGCACTTCCCTGGTATTTATATCCAGCCGGCATAGTATCTGATGTGGTTGTTCTATTACTTCGATAATAGGACCCAGGTCTTTTCCCTGGTCCAGGATTTTGTAACCAACCCATCCGATGGGATTATTTTTTTGTGTATGCGCCTGAATTTCTTCTTCATTCAGCCAAACTTCACGGCGTATGTATTTAGTAGCCGTTTCCTTGCTGTCAATTCCTTCCAGTTTCAGGGATAACTCATCGTCTCCTTTTTTCCTGATATTCTCTACGAAATAAGGAAGTAATTCATCTTTCTTCTGTTCCAGAAAAATGACTTTTATTTTTGATACAGCAATTTTTTTTCCCAGATGATGCGATACGATCATGTCTCCTTTCAACCCGAAGGCAGAAACAATTCTCCCGATATTCCGATAACTCTTTTCCATGGCTGGATCAATAAAAAAAGGCTACCTTAAAACAGATAGCCTTGATAAGAATATTTTGAGCGTTTAACCCTGGGCTTCATTCTCCTGCCTTCTTTCAACTCTTCTGGGAGGAGGTGCGTTTCTTCTGCCACCGGGTCTTGCCTTGCGATGATCTTCCTGACGTTTCTTTACACTTAATTCGTGGTCACTATGCCATTTAGAGAATTTCTCCATAGCAGCCGCTTCATCAAACAGACCCAGCCCGACGCCACGCAGCAGGTGTTTCAGATATAATACACCCTTATAGCTCAGAATGCGGCGAACCGTATCTGTCGGCTGGGCTCCTTTATGCAACCAGTCTAGCGCCTTCTGGCGGTCAAGTTGAACAGAAGCAGGAACAGTTAAAGGATTGTAAGTACCGATTTTCTGAATGAATTTCCCGTCTCTTGGTGCACGGATGTCGGCAATGACGATGAAATAGAATGGTCTTTTCTTAGACCCATGTCTTTGGAGTCTGATTTTTACAGGCATCTTAAATAAAAATTTAAATGCGTTATTTAATAAGGTTTAAAAAGTAGATCGAACGAATCAATCCGTTACTGCAAATGTAATGAATCAACTATAAAATGTCGAATGATTTAACGTCTTTTTTGATGAAAGGTGAAATTAACGTTTTCCAAATCCCATTCCGCCCATCGGCATTTTATTCATTGTTTTCATCATCTGTTTCATTTGTTCGAACTGCTTCATGAAA
>Ga0206929_1052_pt2 | contig 30225 bp, 20 predicted proteins | sample Alteio_BWOrgHeat_19_FD_152929 | JGI IMG/M metagenome (GOLD analysis project Ga0206929, IMG submission 152929) | Enriched cells from forest soil in Barre Woods Harvard Forest LTER site, Petersham, Massachusetts, United States -... | ecosystem: Environmental > Terrestrial > Soil > Temperate forest >...
AAAAAAATCTCCCTCCATATTATCCATGTCAAGCTTCAAAGACTTCATATCGTTATTTAAATTGAACGGCTGCTTTCATTTCTTCGTTCCCTCTTAAAAATACGACGGTCGTCTCATCATCTCTGTTAAATTTTGAAAGCGCATCCATATAAGTCTGCAGCGATATAACGGAATAATTTCCCAGTCTGGTGATAATATCGCCTGTTCGTAAACCCGCTTTTTCAGCCGGACGGCCTTCGCTGATTGCATCAATGCGCAGACCGCTGCCGGGAAAACTATAATCGGGCATAATTCCCAGTGTAACATTGAAGGCCGGCGCCACGCCAAACTGCCGGTCACGTGTTTTTGCAAACACCGGTTTATTCATTCCATCCATTTTTTGCGTTATCGCATAGATCAATTTGATCACCTGCAATTCACCCGGGTAATTTATTTTATCTGCCCGGTCGGTTGGCTTGTGATAATCGGAATGAATACCCGTAAAGAAAAATAACACCGGAATACTTTTCAGATAGAAAGATGTATGATCGCTGGGACCGGTACCACTGGAATCCACATTCAGTATGAAGAGTTTTTTATTCATTGTGCTGTTGATCAGATCTGACCACTGAGGAGATGTACCATAACCACCGATCGTCAGCGAATGTGTACTATCGTTCAGCCGGCCGATCATATCCAGGTTCATCATGTAACTGATTTTGGACAAAGGCAGGGTCGGATATTCCGTAAAGTGTTTTGACCCGATCAGACCGGATTCCTCACCGGAAAAAGCGATAAATAAATAATTTGATTTTGGATTTTTTGTTTTTTTCAGTAAACGGGCGAGTTCTATCATACCCGCAACGCCACTTGCATTATCATCCGCTCCGGGGTGAATCATTTTTTCCGTTCCGTGATATAACGAATTTCCATCTTCGCCAAAACCAAGATGATCGTAATGCGCCCCTATGATAACTGTATAAGGTGCACCATTATCAAGATATCCCAGGATATTATGGCCCCATCTTTTTCTTTCTTCCATCTCCACATCGATTTCCACCTCCAGCGTTTGTGAAATGTCTTTCAGATATTTTCTTCTCCCAGACTTTGTTACATAAAGAGCGGGAATTTTCTCCGGCCGGATTCCTTCAGCAGGATCAAATACAACTCCATCATCCGTTTTTGAACTGTTGTAAAAAATCACCGCGCTGGCGCCTTTACCGGCAAATTGTTTAGTTTTTTCCCGCAGAAATTTATTCAAATCAAAATGCGGGTTGGACTGGGCCGCTTCAATAGCTTCTTTCAAATCATAAAACCAGGGAGAGCCGCTTTCCTGCAGTGCTACGGCAGGTGACCCTTCCACTTTGCCACCCGCACTGAAGGGTAATGGGAAAAATTCAGTATTCAGGAGAACGGCCGTATTATTTATTGTAAAAACGCTGCGGCTAATATCACGCCCGTCATAAATTTCAAAACGCTGAAGCCAGGTACCGCTGTCTCCCATCGGTTTCAGACCGGCTTTTGCAAAATCTGCAATAATATAATCAGATGCCAGTGCCTCACCCGTCGTACCTGACCGGCGGCCCTCCAGTTTGTCATTTGACAGGTAATTGATATCAGTCTGCAGTTCCGCAATGATCTCCTTGTCAGCCTTGCGAAGCTTTTGGGAATGGGCAAACGGAAAAAAGGTGAGAATTTGAATAAACGATAATAAAATGCTTCGTATCATGAAGATCTGTTTGCGGAGTACCGGGTACAAAGATATATTGACAAAAGGCATTCCAAACCGTTATGGATTAAGTTAGTTGAGTTTATAATAACCTGACTTTAACCGCTATCCTGTTCCCGCCCCCATTCATCGGATATGGATGCCTGAGAGTCAATCAGCATGGCGTAAAAACTGGTTTGTCGCGGTCAGCCAATGTCGTCAAAACCCGGCTTATCAGATAAAACGGGCTCTTTCAGGTGAACTTTACCGGCCCTGAGGGAAAAGAAGCTTCAATTCTTTCAAGTCATAATATTTTTCCTTTACTTTTGCAGATTAGCCTTTTCCGAACTGAATTATTCCGGTATAGGCACGTAGAAAACAGACAAGTTGAATGGCCCTACCGCACCTTATTAAATACGTTTATACGAATGGAACCGATGAAGTTATCCGACGGGGTAAGAAGATTCACGCCATTGGATACGTTGAGCTTATTGAATATGATGAGCTCTTCGAAACCGTAACTTTTCGGATCAAGGATGACAGCTATTCCACCTATTACAAAGTTTTTGTACAGAAATTCCGCGACGCAAAATCACTTTCCGTTCGTTGCAGCTGTCCTTATAATCTGGGAGATATCTGCCGTCATGAAGCAGCCGCGCTGATCCAGCTTCAGGAACTTCTCGACCGGAATATGCTGAAGGCTGAGGAAATACATTATGATCAGTCGCATACAGTCATCAAGATGAAGTCGATTGATCTGAAGACGCTACGTTTGCTTTGTTCCCCGGAAGTATATGAAGAAGCGGGCAGATATTTACAGTCAAAAAAAGTAAGTATACTGCTGGCAGCCGATGAAACTGTAAAAGCCAGTGTAGAAATTGAAGGCGTAAAATATCCGGTGGTCATCAGGAAAAATGAAGAGAGAAATTTTGACACCAGTTCCACTTACCCGGATACGGATCATCCGCTTTGTCTTCCCAAAGTGATTTTATTTCTCCAGTTATTGCAGGCGCACGGTTCATATTATTTCGACAGCATCCGGAACTGGGATAAGGAGAAAAACAAATTACTGGAAGCATACGGATATTCTCTGAACGACGATCTCAAGGGCCGGTTTGAATTCTCTTATAAAGAGGGCAAGCCATTTCTGCGCGTGCTGGATACCAGTATTAAACGTGTGAATCCTGCAGCATTGTCAAGGCCGAAACCTGAAATTGAAAGTGAAGTTGCAGAAGAAGTACTGGAACCGGAACAAAAAACCAGTTCGGTCCAGCGGCTTGGTGTCGTATTTAATTTTAACCACGAGTCGTATCCTGGTTTCCTGCTGGATGCCATCAGTGGTGAAAGCAACGAGCAACAGACAGCTTATGTGGGAAAGATTGAAAAACTCGAGCTGGCGAAGTTTGTAAATACAGAAAAACTAAATGAAGCGGATCGCCAATTAGTTTTTTCCCTTCGTAAAACGCAGGAACAGGAAGTAAATAAGTACCTCAACCGCAATTCGCCTTTCAGCGGGATGTGGGAGAATATCATTCATACGGAAGGTGAGGAATTGCCCGACGACACCAAGGCGCTGATCATAGAATATCTGCACCCGCGCTACAGGAAGCTCTTTACCGAACTTTCAGATAATCCTTTTATCTTTTTCCTGAACGGCCACAAGCCGTTTAAAACTTCTAACCTTCAATCGGTTAATCTTTCACCTGATCCGGTAAGCCCTTCTTTCAAGGTTTCTACCAATAAAAACAATATTGAGATCAGGGCCTATACCCGCATCACCGGCCAGTCCATTGATCTCACGCAAAATAAGTGCAGCAGCCAGGTCATTTTATTTATAAACAATTGCCTTTATCTCTGGGATAAACCCGAGGATATTGCGATCATTTCAAAATTTACGGAAGGCCGTATGACCATTTCCAAATCTGACTGGCCTGCACAACTACGGAATTTTGTTATTCCTCTTCAGAAAGAATATCATGTTGAATTTGAAAACGACCTGATCAGGGAAGTCAAGAGTGGGGATCCGGACAGAAAAGTGCTGTTACAGGAAAAAGGTGATTACTTATTGTTCCAGCCTGTTTTTTCATACAAGGGATTCGAAACAACCTCCATCGGAAAGGACCAGCTCCTGGTCCCGGACGGAGATAAAGTGCTGCTTATACAGCGCAACAAGGAAAAAGAAACTGCTTTTATAACACAACTCCAATCCCTGCATTCCCAGTTCATACAACCCCAGGGTTCATCCGGACTGGCTTTGCGCGGTGGCGATGTGTTGAAGAATAACTGGTTTTTTCTGTTTATGGATGCCATGCAGGAAATGAAGGTAACAGTGCAGGGGTTCGAAGCACTGAAAAATTTCCGTTTTAATACTTCCCGGCCGCAGACGAAAATTCATATCAGCAGCAGTACAGACTGGTTCGATGCCCGGGTGGATATCATATTTGGTGACCAGAAAGTATCCATTGCCGATGTAAAGAAAGCGTTGGCGAATAAACAGCAGTTTGTTCCGCTGACAGATGGTACTTTGGGTGTTTTGCCGGACGAATGGGTGAAAAGATATGCGCTGCTTTTCCGTGTGGGGGAAGGAAAAAGTAATGAACTCCGATTGTCCCGTTACCACCTGAGCGTGATTGATGAATTATATGAAAACAGGAATGAAGAAGAACTCATCATTCACCTGGAGAAAAAATATGAGCAGCTAAAGGAATTCAAAAAAATAAAGGAAATTGATCCGCCGGCCCATCTGCTGCACACCCTGCGGCCTTACCAGGTTCATGGATTTCACTGGCTCAATTACCTGCATGAAGTAAACTGGGGAGGTATCCTGGCTGACGACATGGGTTTGGGTAAAACCATACAGGCACTTTCATTCCTTCATCATTATAAAGAACATTACGGGCATCTGCGCGCGCTGGTGGTATGTCCGACCACACTGATTTTCAATTGGGAAAATGAAATTAAAAAATTTGCTCCGGGGCTCACTTACCGGATTCACCATGGCGGCGAACGATTGAGAAATAAGGAGGCACTGAATGATTTTCAAGTCATCATTACCACCTATGGCACCCTGCGAAGTGATATCAAACTTCTGATGGACATGCCATTGGATTATGTGGTGCTGGATGAATCACAGGCCATAAAGAATCCTGCCAGCAAGGTGACTAAAGCAGCGTGCCTGTTGCGTGCAAAACACCGTTTGTGTATGAGCGGTACCCCCCTTCAGAATAATACTTTTGACATTTTTGCACAAATGAACTTCCTCAACCCGGGTATGCTGGGAAGTATTGAGTTTTTCCGGCAGGAATTTGCGATACCGATTGATAAATTTGGCGAGCCGGACAGGAAGGACCATCTTAGAAAACTTTTATTCCCGTTTATACTTCGCAGAACGAAGGAGCAGGTTGCCAAAGACCTTCCGGATAAAACAGAAACCATTTTGTTTTGTGAAATGGAAGAAGAGCAACGGAAAGTATATGATGCTTACCGGAATGACTATCGCGATAAAATTCTCGGCACCATTGAATCCCAGGGTATACAGAAATCACAACTTACCATTTTACAGGGTTTGATGAAACTCCGGCAGATATGTGATTCCCCGGCTATTTTAAATGAAACGGACAAATATCCGAACCATTCCATCAAGCTGGATGAGCTGGCAAGGGAAATTTCGGAAAATATCGGCAACCATAAAGCCCTGATATTCTCCCAATTCCTTGGCATGCTGGCCCTTATCAAAGAAAAACTCATTGAGCTCGAAATTCCATTTGCTTATTTTGACGGCAGCACCACCGCAACGGACCGTGAAAAGGCCATACGCGAATTCCAGGATAATGACAGTTGCCGTGTTTTCCTGATCTCACTCAAAGCCGGAGGCGTGGGCCTAAACCTGACCGCGGCCGACTATGTATATATCGTAGATCCCTGGTGGAACCCTGCCGTGGAACAACAGGCTATCGACCGGACGCACCGCATCGGGCAAACCAAGAACATTTTCGCTTACCGGATGATTTGTAAAGACAGCATTGAAGATAAGATCCTGCAACTGCAGGACAGGAAACGTTTGTTGGCAAAGGATCTGATTGCTGATGATGACGGATTCGTGAAGAGCCTTTCCCGTGAAGATGTTGAGTACCTCTTCAGTTAAGCGGAACGTCTAACGCCTAACGCTTAACGCCAAACGCCTAACGCCGGATTACATACTTTCAAATACTGCGAAGAGACCCAGATCTTACCTGTTCAACCAACTAAGAAAAACCGTATTTTCCCTATTGCATCTCACATTTTTTTGTTATAGTTTAGTTCCCAAATCCAAAGCTATGAGAAGCACACTGATAACCCTTGCTCTGTTGCTGAATGCAACGTGGCTTTTCTCACAGGACGATGTTTTTTCCAACAAGACAAACATTGCGCTTGAAAAAGTAATCCGCGATTTTCCAAACCGCTTTCATAATATCCGGGGCGATATGATTGCCCAGCATGCTCAGGTGGTAGAGTATAAGTCAACCATTTCTGTGCCCGGCGCCAGCTACTGCAGTATCCGGAAATATAATGTTTCCAACAATGAAGTATATGATTGGAACTGTACGACGTTCAATTCACCCAACTTTATGCAGGCGCGGGCAAAGTTTAAAGAGATTTATGATCAGATAGAAAATACCATCATCAAAATTGACGGGCAAAAACCTTTTATAATCAATGCCCAGTACCTCACGCCTACCGAAATGCATAATATGAATTCTATCAGTTTCGAATTGCTTCCCGCAGTAAACGAAATGAAGAATCTGAAAATCGATCTCACACTGGAAAAAGAATCGAATATCTGGAAGGTAAAATTGAGTGTGTATGACGCTGAGCGCAAATTAAACGCGTTGACCGCGGCAAACTAAAATACAAGTGTGGAAGACCGGAAGACTGGAAGTCTGGAAGTGCTGAAATTTGACTAGCCTAACTGGTCACAAATTATCTCTATTGCCAACCGCCAACCGTCAACCGCCAACCGTCAACCGCCAACCGTCAACCGCCAATCGTCAACCGTTAACCGTTAACAATCAAACCAGTAAAACATATTCCCGCAATACCGCTTCTATTTCCTCCATTTTAAACGGCTTGGAAACATAGTTGTTCATTCCCGAATCCAGGCAACGCTCTTTATCGCCCTTCATCGCATCGGCAGTGAGTGCAATGATTGGAATTTTTGATTGTGCAGTCTGCATTTTACGTATGATGCGGGTTGTAGTATATCCATCCATCTCGGGCATATTCACATCCATAAATATCAGCACCGGATCATAATGCGGCAACGCTTCGATTACTTCCTTTCCATTCTGCATCTGTATCACGTCAAACCCCATTCTCTTCAGCACTTCGGAGATCAGTAACATATTAATCGGATCATCGTCCACCACCATGATACTGGCTGCCTGTGTGATTTTCTCTATGGATCCAAATGAAGGATGCAGGGAATCATTTTGCATGTTCTTTTCGAACAACGATAATAAAGTACTGTTGAGCTCGTGTAATTTTACAGGCTTTGAAATAAATTTATTGATACCGGATTTATCAGCTTCATACTGGTATAGATTTTTTTCAAGTGAGGATAACATAAGTATAAAAGGTTGGCTTACGCCCGGAATCGACGACTTGATTTCCTTCACAAGACTGATACCATCCATGCCTGGCATATGGTGATCTGTAATAATTAAATCAAATGGTAACCCCGATACCGATGCCGATTTAATTTTCAACAGAGCATCCGGACCGTTTGATGCGGTTTCGCAGTATATCTGGAAATAACCCAGGGTTTCTTCCATCAACTGAAGGTTGGTCAGATTATCATCCACTACCAATACCTTTTTTAATAAGGGTTTGGGTTGAATCTGAATCTCGGGCTGATCATTCGCAATCTCCAATGGCATACAGAGGGAAAATGTGCTCCCTTTACCCGCTTCACTTTCTACAGTAAGCGTTCCGTGCATCAGTTCAGCCAGACTTTTCGAGATCGCAAGTCCCAGGCCGGTGCCACCATATTTCCTGGTTGTTGAATTATCTGCCTGCGTAAAACTTTCGAATATTTTTTGCAGCTTGTCCTTTGCTATACCGATGCCCGTATCTTTTACTTCAATAATAAAATTCAGATACTTTTTGTCATCGTGAAAAAAGTAATCTCCCTGTTTCCTGATTGAAACAAAAATCTCCCCTTCCTTCGTAAACTTGATAGCGTTGCCGAGCAGGTTTACAATGATTTGCCGTATACGAACCGGATCACCCATCAGCTGTGAAGGAATATCGTGATCAACGCGGTAAAGCATTTCAAGTTTTTTCTCAAATGCTTTCAGTGTCAATATATCAATGGTTTCCTCCACCAGCTCATCCAGTTTGAAGAGGGTATTATCTATCAGTAGTTTGCCCGCTTCTATCCGTGAGAAATCCAGGATATCATTGATGATCTCCAATAACCCATAAGCAGATTTCTTTACATTCTTCAGATAATCACGCTGAGATTTTTGCAATTCGGTTGTAAGCACTAAATCGGTAAATCCGATGATGCCATTCATTGGTGTGCGCAATTCATGGCTCATATTCGCGAGAAACTCGCTTTTGGTGCGACTTGCCGTTTCTGCGAGTACTTTTGCCTGGATCAGTTCGTCTTCAATTTTCTTACGCTGGATGGCCGCGCTCAAAGAAGAAGCGAAAGACTGGAGAATGGAAAATTCCCCTTCGGTCCATTCCTTGTCCCGCGTTAATTCATCAAAACCAACGAAACCCCAGAAGAAATCATGTACAAAAATTGGAATGGATAAAGTAGCTTCCACCTGGTGCCTGTCGAAAATTCCCAGTAGACGCTCATCTGTTTCTTTCCAGCGATAACTGACAAAAGGACGCCGTTCAATCAGTGGCTTCACAATGGGCTCAATGGTATCGAAACTCAGGTTGGACATCTTAGGATCGTTCAACCTCGATTTATTTCCGCCGGAATTCCATTCGTTTATAATAGATGTATACCATTTACCCGTTGCTTCATCCTGCCGGTTTTTAAATACATATACTCTGGCTACCAGTGTTTTTGTTCCTAATATTTCAATACCTGCAGTGATGGCCTGATTCAGATCCGTATTACTTAATAATAAGTGCGTTGCCTGTGAAACGGCATACAGCAGCTGATCTTTCTTTTTCAGCTTTTCCTGTGCAATGCGCTGCCCGGTGATATTACGAGATGTACAAACCAGCTTGATTACTTCGTTATGATCTATAACAGGTTTTATAATTGTTTCCAGCCAGATATAGGTATTGTCTTTTTTGCGAATCCTGTAGCGAATGATCAGTGATTCCTGGGTAAAAAGTTCCGGGCCACGGTTCTGTTTAGAAAATTTATGGCGGTCTTCGGGATGCACATAATCCAGAACAGGAGTTCCTATCACTTCCTCTACTTCGTAACCGAGTACATGTGTTAAGGAAGGGGAAAGATACCAGGTAGTACCATCCGCTGCATGTACACTAATAATGTCTTCGGAATTTTCTGCAAGCAACCGGAATTTTTGTTCACTGTTCACCAGTGCATTCTCCGACTCCTTTTGGGAGGTGACGTCCTGAGCTATCCCAAAACATCCGTTCGCATCCACCACTTTCCCCTTTAAAAATAAATAGCGCATCCAGCCATGGCGCGTGATCACACGAAATGAAAATGAACTTTCATATCCCAGATTGTCACGGTTTAGAAATATTTCGCCGAACTCATCTTCTGCGCTATGAAAATCCTCGGGCACTACAAATTCTTGCAGGAATTCATCCAGCAGTAATCTTCCTGAAGCATTTTCTTCCATGACCAATAACTCTCTGAATTCATTTCCCAGAGTGAATTCGCGGGTTTCGAAATCTACTTTCCATGATCCCATTTTTGCATAGGTCATCGCATAAGACAGGGTTTGAATGGCTTCATCCTGGGAAAGAAGAAGAGAATCCAACTGTGTTTTTTCAACCTGCAATTCATTTTTTGCCTTCTGCAGGTCCCTGAAATTTATCTCCCCTCTTTTAAAGGCCGGTTCCAATACGAGAATGATCAGGCAGATGATAGCAACGATGAGAGATAGCATTTTGCCAACTTCAATGGCAGAGGATTCCTTATTTTTCTCGTTTAGGAGAAGGGTAAACTGACTGGTGATATCCCGCATAAGCGGTAAATATTTGTTCTCGCTTTCTATCAACCGATGTAAATAAAGTCGCTTGTTTATCTGGAAGATGACGGAATCGTCCTGAACAATATCCTGACCGATTTGACTTATACTGGAATAATAAGGATTGATATAAGAAAAAAGCAGGCGGATTTCAAAAAGATGCGCGGGAAGGGGGGATTTCGATTGTTCAACCCATTTCAACAATTGCTCCTGCTGTCTGCTAAAATCCGTCAGGGCTGTCGCCAGGCTGTCCTTGAGCCGGCAGGTTTCTGCTTCGCCGTAAATTCCGCCGTTGATGATGGCGGCTTGTTTTGCAATTACCTGACTAAGGGTCTGTTGACGGCCTGCAAGGGATCTGGCTAAAATAAGTTCTTCATTTTCAGCGGATTTCTTATTTACCAGGTAATATGCAAAAAAATTGCACAGTAAAACGGTGGCAAATAAAACGATGGAAATGCGTACGAGTTTTCGGAAGGGGCTCTGCATGGTTTTAGGAATGGTATAGGACTATCCCTTTAACGCAAAAAATCTGATTTTAGGTTATGCCACCCGTCTAAAAAAAATACTTAGTAAGCCTTAAGGGAGAAAGCCTAAAGCCGAACACTAAAGTCATATATACAGATAAGAGAATTATGGAATATCGCCATGTTAATCATGCAGGCTTCTGAAAGGAAGTTCCAGGCCTTGGGCTTGGCCCTTAGGCGTTAATAATCAATCACTTGCTCTTCCATAAAAGTGGGTAGTTCCCGAAATTCATATTGCTGATTTCTCAATTGGGGTTTAAATCCGGCCTCTTTTATGGCTTCCTGAATAGACTTACTGGTAAACCGGTGGGGTGCCCCGGCTGCGCTGACCACATTTTCTTCCAGCATGATGCTCCCAAAATCATTAGCGCCTGCGTGCAGGCAGATTTGGGCGGTTTCCTTACCTACGGTTAGCCAGGAAGCCTGGATGTTTTTAACGTTGGGAAGCATAATGCGGCTCATCGCAATCATCCTGATATATTCTTCCGGGGTAGTCAGGTTATGGACGCCACGTATCCTGGCCAGCAAGGTATCCGCATCCTGGAACGTCCATGGTATAAAAGCAAGAAACCCTTTGGCGTCCTTTGGTTTCATCGATTGTGCCTCCCTGATTTTCACCAGGTGTTCAAATCTTTCTCCAATCGTTTCCACGTGACCGAACATCATGGTGGCCGAAGTAGTTATATGTTGCAGGTGGGCCTCCTTCATAATATCCAGCCATTCCTGAGCGCCGCATTTTCCCTTACTTACCAGGCGCCTGACCCTGTCAACCAGAATTTCGGCTCCCGCGCCGGGAAGTGAATCCATTCCGGCTTCACGTAAGGCCGTGATGACTTCACGATGAGATTTTTTTTCAAGCTTGCAGATGTGGGCAATCTCAGGAGGACCCAGTGTGTGCAGTTTTAAATTCGGATAACGCGTTTTTAATTCGCGGAATAAATCTGTATAGAAACTTAACCCCAGTTTCGGATGATGACCTCCCTGTAATAAAAGCTGATCCCCTCCCCATTTAAAAGTTTCTTCAATTTTCCTAACATAGGTATTAATATCCGTGATATACGCATCCGGATGACCCGGTATTCTGTAAAAATTACAAAATTTGCAATTCGCGATACAAACGTTGGTTGTATTTACATTCCGATCTATCTGCCAGGTAACTTTTCCATGTCCGACTTGTTTTTGTCGCAGTTCGTCCGCAACAAACATCAGTTCGGCCAGTGGTGCATTATTGAAAAGCCTGACGCCTTCTTCAACTGTAAGAAAATCAAATTGCAATGCCTTTGCATAAAGTTTTGACAAATCCATTTTCGAAAGTGTTTAACAAAAACGCGGATCACCATTGATTTGCGTTGCGCTTTACGTTTTTAGCGTTAAGCTTAGAAAGCAAATGTAGGTCAGCGGTTTTTCAATTCAATAATTTTATGATCGGCAACAGAAGATGCAAATAATTCAGTAGATTTAACAGACAGGTTATTATCATAATCTGGACCAAGACTGCCGACCGCTTTTGAATCATGAATACTGCAAACGATAAGTATATAGTTTGTCCGATTGCTGCTACCCGTAAGACTCTCCTAAGTTTCATTCTGGTTCTGGTGTGCTGGTGCAATGTTGCTGCCCAGAAAAAATCAAATAATTACGCAAAACTCATTACCCAGGTTCCATTCACAACATTTACCGGTGGAGTGGTGGTTATTCGTGCACAACTGGTAGGTTATCCTGATACCCTGAATTTTATTATGGATACGGGAAGCGGTGGCATTTCTCTTGACTCAACCACATGCATTCGTTTGAATATTACACCGGTGCTGACCGACAAACTAATTATGGGCATCGGCGGCATCCGGCAATTGAGATATGTGAACGACCGTTCCCTGAAACTGGGAACCATGCAGATAGACAGTCTCAATTTTCATGTAAGTGATTACGATATACTGAGCAGCGTATACGGTGATCGTATAGATGGTATTATCGGTTACAGTTTTTTATCCCGTTATATTGTAAAAATCGATTATGACAGTAATCAGATGTACGTGTATAAAAAAGGAAATATTAAATACCCCAGTGGCGGATATGCGCTCAGACCAAATATTGTAAGCCTGCCCGTGGAGAGCGCGATGATAAAGGATTCCAAAGAGATGTCTCCCCGTTTTTATTTTGATACCGGTGCCGGGTTGTGTCTGTTGTTGAATTCTGATTTCATCAGGGACAGTTCATTACTTTATCCTGATAAGAAACCACTTCCTACGCAGGCGCAGGGTATGGGCGGAAAGGCAAATATGCAGGTGACCATTCTGAAAGAATTTAAGCTGGGGCCCTACCGGTTCAGGAATGTGCCAACCCATATTTTTGACGATGAATTTAACGTGACCTCTTATCCCTACCTGGCCGGATTGATTGGAAATGATGTTTTGCGTCGTTTTAACATTATTTTGAATTATGATAAAAGGATCTTCTATCTAACTCCCAATTCGCATTATCGTGATCAATTCGATTACTCTTATACAGGTCTGGGATTGTATTGGATTGAAGGAGAAATCCGGGTGGGGGATGTAATGAAAGACTCACCTGCAGAAAAGGCAGGCCTCAAGGTGGATGATGTGGTAATTGGCGTGAACGATAATTTATCCCAAAACCTGCAGCTTTATAAATCCATGTTGCAAAATACCGGCGACAAAGTGAAACTTCTGGTCAACCGGCGGCCCGAAGGCCTGCTCGAAATGAGCATGAAAGTGAAAAGCATCTATTAAGTCTTTCCTTTCTGGTTATTGAATGATTATTAACTTGCACTTCTTTTCCAAAGAATTGAACTTCATTTCATGCAGATTGATTATAAAAAGTTTACGCTGAGTAATGGATTACGCTTTATTGTACATGAGGATCATTCCACACCCATGGCGGTTTTAAATGTGCTCTATGATGTGGGTGCCAGAGACGAAAATCCGGATAAGACCGGCTTTGCTCACTTATTTGAACACCTCATGTTTGGCGGTTCTGTAAATATCAAAGATTTTGAAGGGCCACTCTTGATGGCCGGCGGTGAAAACAACGCTTTCACCACAAACGATCTTACAAATTATTATATACAGCTGCCGGCAGAAAATATTGAAACCGCCTGTTGGCTGGAAAGCGACCGGATGTTATCCCTGGCCTTCAGCGAAAAAAGCCTGGACGTGCAGCGTAAAGTAGTTTGCGAAGAATTTAAAGAACATTATATCAACCGTCCGTACGGAGATGTCGCATTTAAATTAAGAGAACTCGCCTATCAGAAACATCCCTACCGGTGGATGACCATTGGCAAGGAACTTTCACATGTTGAAAATGCAAAACTGGCCGATGTGAAGGCTTTTTTTCACAAACATTACAGCCCCGCAAATGCCATTCTCGTTATGGCAGGGAATATTCAAACGGATAAAGCCCTGGCGCTCGCTGAAAAGTGGTTTGGCAATATTCCGCCGGGAGAAAAATACATACGTCATCTTCCGGTTGAGCCAAAACAGGAAGCCGCCCGTGTTATGGAAGTAAAAGCAGACGTGCCCCTGGATGCGTTGTATAAAGCCTTCCATGTGGGTTCCAGAACAGATAAATCATATTACGCCATGGATCTGATCGGCGAACTGCTGGGTGGTGGCGGATCTTCGCGTTTATTTCAGACACTTGTAAAAGAAAAAAAGCTGTTCAGCAACATTGAATGTTATCATTTTGGATCCTCCGATCCGGGCTTGTTGCTGATTGAAGGCAAGCTGATAAAAGGTGTTTCAATGAAGTCTGCAGATGAAGCCATCCGGGAAGAACTGGATAAATTGAGCTCCGTCGTTATTTCGGAAAAAGAACTGATGAAAGTAAAAAATAAAACAGAATCTGCCATCCTCTTTGAGGACATGAGCCTGATGAACCGTGCTTCAAATCTGGCTATGTATGAACTGATGGGAGATGTGGCCTTTATGAACACTGAACTGAACAAATACCTGGAAGTGAATGCAGGAGAAATCCGTGATTTAAGTGCAACTATTTTTGATGAGAAAAACAGCAGCAGCCTTTTTTATTACAGCAATAATTAACTTTTTGAATTATACCTTATGTTGAATCGCAAAACTGTACCGGAAATTACCGATGCAGTAAAATTTCAGTTAAACCTTCCGCCCCATCAGAAAATATCCCTGAGGAATGGTGTGGAAGTTTATCTTGTCGACATGGGCACCGTGGATACTCTCATGATGAATATCGTTTTCTATGCAGGAAACTATTATGAGAAGCAAAACCTGGTAGCTCCTGCTACGAATTTTATGCTCAAAAACGGAACCCGTACAAAAAACGCCTATCAGATCAATGATTTTTTTGAATACCATGGAGCTTATCTGAATCGTTCGGCTGGTCACGAAACAGCGGAGCTTTCGCTGCATTGCATGAAAAAAAACTTTGCGGAGTTACTACCCGTAGTCTCTGAACTCATTGCTGATTCCATATTTCCGGAAGAAGAACTGGCGATATATAAAAAAAATATGCAGCAGCGCCTGCAGGTGAATCTGCGCAAAAACGATTTCATTGCGAGCCGCCTGATTGATACCTATTTGTTCGGTGCGAATCATCCTTATGGCCGTTACAGTTCTATGGAAGATTATACAGCGCTTAACATAGATGTAGTAAAAGAATTTTATAACGAATATTATCTCGGTGGCCGCTGTGTGGTTTTTGTTGCCGGCCCGCTGCCGTCAGATATTCAAAACCTGGTAGAAACCCATTTGGGAAGCCTGCCCCTCACCGGATCCGTCAAACCGGAGAAAACCGATATCGCTATTCTTCCGGTGAAGGAAAAGAAATATCGCGTTACCAATGATCCCGACAGTGTACAGGGAGCCATCCGGATAGCCCGCAATTTTCCCAACCGGCATCACCCTGACTTTCAGAAAATGCAGGTGCTGAATAATATATTCGGCGGCTTTTTCGGATCGCGGCTCATGGCGAATATCAGGGAGGACAAGGGATATACGTATGGTATTCACAGTTATCTGACAAATCTTATACAGGAAAGCGCGCTGATGATTTCAACGGAAGCAGGGAAAGATGTAACGGAAGATACCATCCGGGAGGTTTACCTGGAAATGAAAAGACTTTGTGATGAGCCGGTGGATGAGGAAGAACTGAAGACAACAAAAAATTTTATGATCGGGACATTATTGGGTGACCTGGATGGACCGTTCCAGGTAGCCGGACGCTGGAAAAGCCTGATTCTAAATGATCTTTCGGAAGATTATTTTTACAATGGAATTGAAACCATCAAAAGTATTCAGCCTGGGGTGTTACAGGAATTAGCCAATAAATATCTCAAACCCGGTGATTTTTATGAACTCGCCGTATTTTAAAGAGGTGGATTCAGTATTTTCACAGATCAAAAATCTGCAGTTATGAATATTGTTTTAAGAATTATCATTTCTGCCGTCGTCGCTTTTGCTCTTTCCTATATTTTAAGCGGTGTACATATCCAGTCTTTTGTAACCGCGTTAATCCTGGCCGTCGTATTGGGACTTCTGAACATTTTTGTAAAACCACTTTTAATCATTCTTACATTACCGATTACCATATTTACTTTTGGCCTGTTCCTGTTTGTGATCAATGCGCTGATTATCCTGCTGGCCGCAAAATTTGTCAATGGATTCAAAGTGGATGGATTTTGGTGGGCGTTACTTTTCAGTCTCATGTTATCTATCATTACATCATTTCTGTATAAAAAGTCTACAAGGACAGAAAGTTAGCCAGCTGCCATTTAGAAAAATAACGGGTGTATGTTTTTTGACCGCAAAGATTTTTCTGATCAAATTTTGCTGGATCTGTACCGAACCATTCTTTTCCCAAGACTGATAGAAGAAAAAATGCTGGTCCTGCTTCGCCAGGGAAGAATCAGCAAGTGGTTTAGTGGTATTGGTCAGGAAGCCATCTCCGCCGGGGTTGTTTCTGCCCTGGCGCCGGATGAGTGGATCATGCCATTACATCGCAATCTGGGTATTTTTACAGGCAGGCAAATGCCATTAGATAAGCTTTTTGCACAATGGCAGGGAAGTCCGGACGGATTTAGCAAGGGAAGAGAAAGGAGCTTTCATTTTGGGTCAGCCGAACATCACATATGCGGGATGATTTCACACCTGGGTCCGCAGCTGGCTCTGGCTGATGGTGTCGCACTCGCTCATATTCTGAAGAAGGAGCCGAAAGTATCACTTGCATTCACCGGTGAAGGAGGAACCTCGGAAGGAGATTTTCATGAAGCGCTAAATCTTGCTGCCGTATGGGATCTGCCTGTCATATTTATAATCGAAAACAATGGATATGGCCTGAGTACTCCGGTACGTGAACAATTCCGAAGTAAAAGCCTCGCTGATAAAGGCATTGGTTATGGAATGGAATCCGTTCAAATTGACGGTAATAATATCCTGGATGTTTATGACACCGTGCGCGGTGTTCGCGAATTTTGCCTCCGCGAGCAGAAACCTTACCTGGTTGAGTGTATGACATTCCGCATGCGCGGTCATGAGGAAGCCAGTGGAACCAAATATATCCCTGCGGAATTATTTGAGACCTGGGGGAAAAAAGATCCTGTCATCTCTTACGAAAACTGGCTGATCGGACAGGGTATTTTGGATGAAGAGAAAATGCAGGGAATCCGCAGCGAATACCGGTTGATCATTGAATCCGCTATATCTGTTCATCATCATCCGGTTATAGCCGACACCAAAAAAGAACTGGAAGACATGTATGCGGAGACAGCACCGCATTTTGTACCGGTTGAATCCGTTATTCCAGATCCTGAAACAACTCCTGTGAAAAGATTTATAGATGGAATACGGGAAGGGTTATGGCAGAGCATGGAAGCGCAGGACAACCTGGTCCTGATGGGGCAGGATATTGCTGAATATGGAGGTGCATTTAAGATTACAGAAGGTTTTCTGGAGAGATTCGGAAGAGAACGTGTACGAAACACGCCACTTTGTGAAAGTGCTGTCGTGGGTGCAGCCCTGGGGCTTTCTCTGGAAGGATATAAATCTGTCATGGAAATGCAGTTTGCAGATTTTGCAGCTGTCGGATTCAACCAGATAGTTAATAACCTAGCAAAAATTCACTATCGGTGGGGACAGGCAGCCAATACAGTCATACGCATGCCTACGGGTGCGGGCGTGGGGGCGGGTCCCTTTCACTCTCAAAGCAATGAGGCCTGGTTTACACATGTACCGGGACTAAAAGTCGTCTATCCTTCCACGCCGGCAGATGCCAAGGGCCTGTTGAATGCTGCCATTCTTGATTCCAATCCCGTACTGTACTTTGAACATAAGGTCCTGTACAGAAGTATTAACGGACCATTGCCGGAACACTATTATGTTATTGAAATCGGCAAGGCATCCCTGGTAAACAGCGGACATGATATCAGCATCATTACTTATGGCGCAGGTGTTCACTGGGCGGTTTCACTGGCCACACAGAAACCTGACATCTCTTTTGATATTCTGGATCTGCGCAGCCTGCTTCCATTGGATTATGAAGCCATTCGCGAAACGGTTTTAAAAACCGGTAAAGTGATTGTTTTACACGAAGACACATTGACGGGAGGTATCGGAGGTGAAATCAGTGCATGGATCGGAGAACATTGTTTTGAAATGCTGGACGCACCGGTACTTCGTTGCGCTTCGCTGGATACAGCTGTTCCTTTTAATATGGAACTCGAAAAAAACTTTCTGGCGAATGCAAGGCTTTGGGAAACTGTTGAAAAGATATTGGCTTATTAAGGCTAAGGCTTAAGGCTAAGGCTCAAGGCAAAGGCAAAGGCCAACACAAGCGCAGTGAACTAGTGTAGTTTTTCACTCTTATACTCTTATACTCCCATACTTCTCTAGTGTTCATTTGCTTTCAAAACGCGCAGAAAATTCTCTCCGAGGATTTTTTTAATGTCGGATTCACTGTATCCTCTTTTTATAAGTCCTTCCGTAATTTTTGGATAGTCTTCTACCCCATCCAATCCAACGGGTGCCGAATCGATTCCGTCAAAATCTGAACCCAATCCAACATAATCCACACCGACCAGTTTTACGATATAATCAATGTGGTCGAGCAAAAGTGAAAAAGGCGCGCGCATCTGTTCATATTCATTTTTATATTTCCGTGAGATATAAACGCCGGTCATCATAGCGGAATTTTTTGTCAGGGCCATTGAATCAAATTCCGCTTTATGGAGTTTTATGAATGCATCTATTTTATTACTATAGGTTGAATCCAAAAATCCTGAATAAAAATTTACCTGTATCACGCCGCCGTTTTTTGCAATCGCTTTTATCTGATCGTCTTTCAGATTCCGGAATACTGGACAAAGCGCATACACAGAACTGTGAGAAGCAATAACGGGTTTGGTTGTAGTGGAAATCACATCCCAGAATGTTTTCTCACCGATATGGGAAACGTCGACCATCATGCCCAGCTGGTTCATTTTCCTGACTACCTGTTTGCCAAAATCATTCAGACCATAAGGGGTCACAATAAATACATGCTGGAATTCATCCATCGCAGAAGTCGACCAGGATGTGCTGTTATTCCAGGACAGTGTCATATAGCGAACGCCTCTGTTGTAAAAACTGTCGATATAATCCAGATTGTCTTCTATCATATGGCCTCCCTCTACTCCGGACAAGCATGCGAGTTTATGATTTGCAACGGCGCGCATGAGTTCTTTGTATGAATAAACGATCTGCATGGTTTTTGGGTTCCTTCCGACTATAGCAAAAAGAGAATCAAGTTCCTGATTTGCGTATTTAAAAGCAGAACCTTTTCCATAATGGTTATCGCAGAATATCGACCAGACCTGTACTTTCACGCCGCCTTCCCGCATGCGTTTCAGATCCGTTTGGGTAATGCCTTTCAGATCGCTGTCAAAAACAACATGGGCATCTACTGCCTTGCTTAGAAAATCATTATGTGTATCGACGAGAATGGCATTAAAATGAATTTTCTTACCGGATTGAGCTTTGGAAATTCCGGTTATTAAAAGGAGTAAAAAAATCAGGGAATACCGCATATTTTTTTGAAATTGTAAAGGCTTCCCTAAATGTAAAACATTCATCCATGGATCTGGAAACCATCCGAAAATATTGCCTGGAGAAAAAATCCACTACAGAATCATTTCCTTTCGGAGAAACAACGTTGGTTTTTAAAGTGAGCGGAAAGGTGTTCCTGCTAATGGGGCTGGACAATGTGCCGTTGCAATTCAATGTGAAATGCGATCCGGAAAAGGCCGAAGAACTAAGAGAGGAATACAGTTCAGTGCTCCCTGGATATCACATGAATAAAAGACACTGGAATACAGTCATTCTAAATGGGCAGTTATCTGCAAAAAAAATACGGGAAATGATCGACGACTCTTACGAACTGGTGGCCAGCTCCCTGCCGCTGACAATAAGAAAAAAACTCGGATTTACTTAGAGATAATACCGGTTTCGTTCAATCTCTTCTTTTACGACATCGGGTACCAGATAACGGATCGATTTTCCCTCCCTTAATATATTACGGATATGCGTAGCCGAAATTTGTAATAAAGGTGCATCCAGAATATGCGAACGTGCATTCTTATATACGGGTATGTTTTCAAAACCCGCACGCACGTAAATAAAAAACTCAATGTTTTCCAGTAAATATTCGTGATTTTTCCAACGCGGGAGATTTTGATAGCTGTCACTTCCCATGATAATTGAAAATGTATGTTGCGGGAATCGCTCACTGATATATGCTATCGTATCTACCGTATAGGAAGGCTTTGGTAATTTGAATTCTATGTCCGTTGCCCTTAAATGATTTTCCCCGTCGATTGCCGCTTTGACCAGAAAGAGACGGTGGTATTCGTTTAAAAGTCCGGTGGCCGGTTTCAGGGGATTCTGAGGAGAAATGACAAACCACACCTGTTCAAGTTCTGTTGACTGCACAACATGATTGGCAATGATCAGGTGGCCATGATGAACAGGATTAAATGAACCGAAATACAATCCAACCTTCATGCAAATTATTGATAATCAAAGTATTATGAGGGTTTATGCCGACAAGGGATCCACCAGATCCACAAAAATGTTGTCGGCTTCATCCAGGCGCAGACTAAGCTGGTAGCCTGCGACGGCAATTGATATGGGGTCTCCCAGAGGAGCTATCTTCTCGACCTTGATGATTTCTCCGGGCACACAACCCATTTCCATTAATTTTAGAAAAACATCATTCTTTTCAAAGGAATGGATTCTGGCTCGGGCTCCGGTTCTTAACTCTGAAAGTCTTTTCATTGTAAGAACAAAAGTAGTTTTGTTGAGTCAATCGGCTTTACGATTTTCGGAAATGACATGCGTAAAAAAAATCCTGTTCGGTTTCACTTTCTAAAACCCTGTACCCTATCTAGCCGCCAGGGACTTAAAAAATTCATTCTTTCCATTTTCAGAAAGGAAAAAAGAAATCTCGGAAAATTGATTCTCATCTTTTGTGATGATAATTACCTGCTGGAGTTAAATCGCCAATTTCTTCATCATGATTTTTATACCGATATTCTGAGTTTTAGATTGTCTGAACCCACAAAACCCCTTGTGGCGGAAATTTATATAAGCGTCGACCGCGTTTATGAAAATTCGCAAACTGCCGGATCCAGTTTTAAGGAAGAATTGCATAGAGTCATTTTCCATGGTGTTCTGCATTTTTGTGGTTATAAGGATAAATCCAGAAAAGATATCAAGAAAATGAGACAGGCAGAAGATAAGTACCTGAAGGCTTATTTATAAACGATCTTTGTTTCACGTGGAACAAATTAGAAGGTTAGCATTCTTTATTCATTTCTATCGTCATCGGCAAACAGCCAGATGTTTAAACGATGAGTAAATTGTTTCACGTGAAACAATTTTTTAATCATAAAAACTCCCCAACACATCGTTGCAATCGAATTAGGCCTCCAAATACATCTTCCTTAGAGATTCCAAATAGCTTCAGCCTTGGGCTCTGGCCTTAAGCTCAGAAGGGCTATTTTTGCCAAATGTTCTCAACATATGATGTTATTGTAGTTGGTGCCGGTCATGCTGGCTGCGAAGCAGCTGCGGCTGCCGCTAATATGGGATCCAGGGTGCTCTTAATTACAATGAATCTTCAGACAATTGCCCAAATGAGCTGTAATCCGGCCATGGGTGGGGTGGCGAAGGGTCAGATAGTCCGGGAGATTGACGCTATGGGCGGTTACTCAGGCATTGTAACAGATAAAAGTATGATTCAGTTCCGGATGCTGAATAAATCTAAGGGTCCGGCTATGTGGAGTCCGAGAGCACAAAGTGATCGTATGCTGTTTGCAGCGACCTGGCGGCAAATGCTTGAAAACACCCAAAAGGTTGAGTTTTATCAGGATATGGTCAATGGACTGATCATTGAAAAAGGGGTCGTACGTGGAGTGGTTACAAGTATGGGTAACAGGATTTACTCCAGATCGGTTGTATTAACGAACGGTACATTTCTCAACGGAATCATTCATATTGGAGAGAAACAGTTTGGAGGTGGTCGTATGGCCGAAAAAGCAGCCACAGGAATAACCGAACAATTGGTTAATGAAGGGTTCGAGTCAAGCAGGCTGAAGACAGGTACTCCGCCCCGGATTGATGGCAGGAGTCTGGATTACAGCAAAATGGAGGAACAAAAAGGAGATGAGAATCCCGTCGGATTCTCCTATCTGGATATTCCGCTACCAAAAGAACAAAGAAGCTGTTGGATCACCTATACAAATTCAGTTGTTCATGATATATTGAAAACAGGCTTTGACAGGAGTCCTATGTTCGCGGGAAGGATCGATGGGATCGGTCCACGGTATTGCCCGAGTATAGAAGACAAACTAAACCGGTTTGCCGACAAAGAAAGACATCAGTTGTTTATCGAACCTGAAGGCTGGAATACGGTAGAAATTTATGTAAACGGGTTCAGCACATCCTTACCGGAAGAAGTACAATACGAAGCTCTTCGTAATATACCCGGGTTTGCTCAATTCAAAGCATTCAGACCTGGATACGCCATAGAATATGATTATTTTCCTCCCACCCAGCTCAATCACACACTGGAAACCAAAATAATAAAAAACCTGTTTCTCGCCGGTCAGATAAATGGTACCACGGGATATGAAGAAGCAGCCTGCCAGGGATTGATGGCGGGTATCAATGCACATCAAAATATCAATTTCCTTGAGCCTGTTATTTTGGATCGAAGTGAAGCTTATATCGGCGTGCTGATAGACGACCTGATTAGCAAAGGCACGGAAGAGCCATACAGAATGTTCACTTCCAGGGCAGAGTTTCGGACCCTGCTTCGGCAGGACAATGCGGATATGCGACTGACAGAGAAAAGTTTTAACCTGGGTCTCGCTTCGGCAGCCAGATTGGAAGCTGTAAATATCAAGAAAATAGAGGTTGCGAAAATCACCCGGATACTGCAGGAAAGTTCTGTGGATCCCACAGAGGCAGAACAAATGCTCAGTGAAAAAAAAATGTCCCCGCTGATTCAAAAACAGAAAGCGGCAGCGCTGCTTTTAAGGCCCAACCTTGACCTCTCCATAATGTGTGCAGGAATTCCGGCATTGGAGGAAAAACTCCGGGAATTCGCCCCGCATTCGCTTGAACAGGCAGAAATCCAGCTCAAGTATGAAGTTTATATCAAAAAGGAAAAGGAGCTTGTTCAGCGGATATCGCAGCTGGAACAACTTTCGATTCCGGAAACCTTTGATTACGACCGGTTGTCTGCACTTTCTATGGAAGCGCTCATCAAATTCAAAAAAATAAAGCCAAGAACGCTCGGTCAGGCCAGCCGCATCAGCGGCGTAAATCCGACAGACATACAGATCCTGATGGTGTATATGGGGCGGTAGAATGATTAATTATTAACTATTAATTATTAACGAAAAAAAGTTAATAATTAATAATTGATAGCTAATAATTACAAATTGTATTGCCTGCTAATCTCAAGCATGCGGTCGATAGGAATACGTCCTTTCTTCAACAAATCTTCCGACATCAGAATTTCCGGCGTTTCATATTCCATACACAGATACAGTTTTTCCAGTGTATTCAGTTTCATATACGGACAATCATTACAGGCGCAATTTGTTTCGGGTGGTGCAGGAATAAACACTTTATCAGGGGAAGAAATTTTCATCTGATGTATAATGCCGGATTCTGTTCCCACTATAAATTCCTTTGCTGCATTGGATTGTGTGTATTTTAGCAGGGCTGTGGTAGATCCGATAAAATCAGCCATTTTTAAAACAGGTTCTTCGCACTCAGGATGCGCGATAAATTTTGCCCGCGGGTAACGGGCTCTCAATTCGGTTATTTTTTTTACGCTGAAAATCTCATGCACTATACAGGCACCATTCCACAATAACATGTCGCGGCCCGTTTTTCTCTTCAGATAAGCTCCGAGATTTTTATCCGGAGCGAAAATAATTTTCTGTGATATAGGCAGGCTCTCGATAATTTTCTCTGCATTCGACGAAGTGCAGATAATATCACTCAATGCTTTTATTTCCGCAGTGCAGTTGATGTATGAAATCACGAGATGATCGGGATGCTTCTCACGAAATGCCCTGAACAAATCAGCTGGTGCAGAATCTGCCAGTGAACAACCCGCTTTCAGATCGGGCAACAAAACTTTCTTATCCGGGTTCAGAATTTTAGCAGTCTCTGCCATAAAATGAACACCCGCAAATACAATCATATCTGCTTTGGTGCGCGCAGCTTCCTGTGCAAGCCCCAAACTATCTCCTATAAAATCAGCAACATCCTGAATATCGGCGTCCTGATAATAATGCGCCAGAAGCACGCAATTTTTTTCTTTCTTCAATCGTTCAATCTCGGAAAAAAGATCCAGTCCCGGGTCCACCGCTATATCCAGGTATCCCTTCCGGTTAACCTGCATTTTCGCTTCTTCGATGTTGATAACTGCCATAGTAATTAATAATATATTATTTATATAAATAGATCTACTATTATTATAACGGTGGTTATGTGGAAAACCGCCCGCAGAATATAGTTATGTAGAAATAAATATTATTACGCACAGGTATACACAATGTGTTCACAGGCCCGGATACGCACCCAGACTGCTTTTCTTAGTATTAAACATTAGAACAGCAATATCCGGATAGGGAAAAATACTTAGTAACAATACTAGATTTAAAAACCGGACAACCGGTCATTTGTTCACTGGTTTGAGAAATTACAATCATCATAGCAAATCTTTACTCATTCCTTTCACACAAAACCGGAATGGTTTAGGGTGTTTTTCCCCTAAAAAATCCGGTTATACCCGAGCGCTTGTGTATACAGGTTCCACTTCAATCAGATTGTTTCACGCCAAACCGGGCGTCGTTTCTACCTTCATCAAAATAGCTACAAAGAAATGCCATTTAAATGAGTGTCCGCGGGCCTTTGCTTGTTTTCCACAATTTGTTCATAACCAATTTTCATCTATTTTTGCCATCCTTTCAAAAAAACCGATTATATATATATATGTCTATTATTCAGAAAATAAGAGATAAAGCAGCCTGGCTCGTATTTGGATTGATTGCCGTGAGTTTGATCGGATTTTTGCTCATGGACGCCCGTTCGATCGGTGGCCGCGCAGCGGCATCTACGTCAGGTACGATCGGCCAGGTAAATGGAGAAAAACTGGAATATGCTGATTTTCAAAAGCAGGTATCGGAACGTGAAGATCAATATAAAAGCCAGGGATATCCGGTGAACGATATGCTTTCCCAGAATATTCGCGAAGAAGTATGGAAGCAGTTCGAAGAAAACGCCGTATTAATAACCGAATATCAGAAACTGGGCATTGATGTCAGTGACAAGGAATTAAATGATATGCTGGTCGGCCCCAATGCCGTGCAGGAAATAAAAAGAGCGTTCACAGATCCGAACACAGGGATGTTCGATGCCCAACAGGCGGCGTCCCGGATCAACCAACTGAGAACAATATATAAGGCTAACCGTAAATCAGATCAGAATTATGCAATGGCCCAGAATTTTTTCGAGCAGGCATTACCTCAGTTTGTCAAACTGAGACAGAGAGAAAAATATATTTCCCTGCTCGCTCAAAGTTCATACATACCCAAATGGATGATCGAAAAAACAAATGCCGATAACAGCCAGATTGCTTCGGTTAATTTTGTAAAAATTCCTTATCAAACCATTGTAGACAGTACGATAAAGATTTCAGACGCGGAAATTCAGACTTACCTGGATGATCACAAGAATCAGTTTGCGCAGGAAGAATCCCGCACGATCAGCTATGTCAGTTTCAGCGCTGCACCGACTGCTGGTGACAGTGCTACGATTTTCCAACAGGTTCAAACCCTCAGACCCGAGTTTACCACAACAAAAGACGTAGAATTATTCCTTACAAAAAACGGAACAGAAACAAATTTTACAGAAACGTATACGCCAAAGTCAAAATTGACGGGGTCAAGAAAAGATTCTCTGACGACGCTCCAGACGGGTGCAGTAGTTGGCCCTTATCTCGACGGGAATAATTTTGTATTGGCCAGAATCATGGATATCAAGACGCTTCCCGATTCAGTTCGCGCTCGTCATATACTTGTAGCGATGAACGATCCGAAAACGAATCAGCCGAAGATGGATGACAGCACGGCTAAAAAGAAAATTGACAGCATAAAAACGCTGCTGGATAAAGGACAAAAATTTGACAGCCTCGCTTTTCATTTGTCAGAGGATGAAGGAAGCCGGATAAAGGGAGGAGACCTGGGATATTTTGGCCAGGGCCAGATGGTAAAGGAGTTTGGAGATTTTACTTTCAATGGTAAAAAAGGAGAAATAAAGATCGTAAAGACCCAGTTCGGATACCATTTAATAGAAATCCTGGATCAGAAGAATTTTGAACCCGCATACAAGATCGCCTATTTTTCGCGTCGCATTGAACCAAGCCAGGAAACAGATCAAAATGCATCCGGTCTTGCCAGCCAGTTTGCCGGCGAAAATCGTGATAAAACCTCCTTTGATGCAGCAGTGAAAAAAGGAAACCTGCACACGATTACGGCTCCGGAAATTCAGCCTACCGATTTTAATATTCAGGGACTGGGATCCAGCCGTTCACTGGTGCGTTGGGCATACGGTGCCAAACAGGGTGAGGTGTCCGAATCTTTTTCAGTAGGAGATAAATATGTTGTGGCTGTTCTGAACGACATTAATCACAAAGGCACAATCAGTCTGGCCAAAGCGAGACCTATGATTGAACCTATTTTAAGAAACCAGAAAAAGGCTGATATCATTTCCGGCAAGATCGGATCTGCCGCTACAATTGAAGCGGTGGCAAGCTCCTTCTCACAGCCGGTCAGCCATGTGGACAGTCTTCAGTTTTCTTCACCCTATATTCCGAACATCGGACCCGAACCGAAAGTGGTGGGCTATTCTTTTGATAAACTTTTAGCCGGAAAAGCAGTATCTGCACCGGTTGGCGGCAACGAAGGGGTGTTTGTGCTGAAAGTAAATAATGTGAGTGCAAAAGCAAATTATAATGTAGATCCGGAACAGGCCAGACAGACCCTTTTGCAATCACAGGAAAATCTCATTCAGCGTTCGGGAACTGATGCTTTGAAGAAAAAAGCTAAAATCGAGGACGATCGGGAAAAATTCCTTTAAAAGGCTAATGCTCAAAGCCCAAAGCCTAAAACTAATATAAGTTCAAGACACAAAATCCGGAACCTGAAAGTGGTGGAAAGATTGTTTTATTTTTGACTTCCAATTCATTTACAAATTATAAGTTTTAGGCTTTAGAGTTTGCGCCTTAGGCTTATTATCTTTGCATGTGATGCAGGAAGAAATAATAAATAAAGTCAGTCAGAGTGCTCTGGTAACACTGGATCTGGAGTCCTTCTACCCAAAAGAGGAAATCAAGATTTTTGATTTGAAGCCTTTTCTTTTCATGGAACTGATATTGAAAGAAAAGGATTTTCGGGCTGCTCTGGAATCAACAGACTGGTCGGTATATAAAGATAAAATCGTGGGGGTTTATTGTTCAGCTGATGCGGTGATACCCGTCTGGGCATATATGCTTGTGACCAGTTATCTTCAACCTTATGCAATGGAAGTCGTCATGGGGGATGAAACGGCAGTTCTCAGACAGGTTTTGACTGAACGAATCCGGGCAATCGATCCCATTGAATTTAAGGACCAGCGGATTGTGATAAAAGGTTGCGGTGAAAAACCTGTTGGTGATTTTGCTTATTTGGAAATTACTAAATTACTCAGACCGGTTGCCAAATCCATCATGTATGGTGAGCCATGCAGCACGGTTCCGGTTTTTAAAGCTCAAAGTCTAAAGTCTAAAGCCTAAAACTCATACCAGGGTAATCGTCTCATTTTTGTAGTCGGGAATAAGATCGGTTCTTAACACGTGATGTAAATTAAGCGAGTGTAACAATTGTATTCCACTTCCAGTCTTCCAGTCTTCCACGCTTGCTTTGATCCGCAGGTTCAAAGCAGTGTTCCACGCATAATCACCACAGCTACGGTGAAATAAATGATCAGTCCGGTCACATCCACAAGGGTTGCAACAAAAGGAGCAGAAGAGGCCGCCGGGTCAGCGCCTAATTTTTTAAGCAGTATAGGTAACATTGAACCGGAAATGGTGCCCCATAAAACCACGCCGAGCAGGGAAAAAGCAACTGTCAAAGCGACCAGTAAATAGTGCTCGCCATAATTATATATGTGAAATTGCTGCCAGAGAAAGATCCTTAAAAAGCCTACCAGCCCCAGGATGGAACCAAGGACAAAACCGGAGAAGATTTCTTTGCGCATGACATAAAACCAGTCCCGGAATTTTATTTCACCCAGTGCCATCGCCCGTATGATAATGGAAGATGCCTGCGATCCGGAGTTTCCTCCGCTGGAAATAATCAATGGGATGAAAAGAGCGAGTACAACGGCTTTACTGATCTCCCCTTCAAAAAAGCCCATAGCCGTGGCCGTTAGCATTTCGCCCAGGAAGAGAATGACCAGCCATCCGGCGCGTTTTTTTACCAGGTGACCAAAGGAAATCGTTGTATATGGTTCTTCCAATGCTTCAGAACCCCCGATTCTTTGAATTTCTCTGGTATTTTCTTTTTCAGACAACCTGAGTACATCATCCGAAGTCACGATACCAAGCAATACACCCGACTCATTTATAACGGGAAGCGCAAAACGACTGTTATTTTTAAATATGGCAATGGTTTCAGTCTGGGCGGCATTTACGGGAAGTGCGATGAACTGATGATCCATTAATTTTTCAACCGGTGTGGAAGGATCGACCACCAGGAATTCTTTGATATTTATGTCGTCGATCAAAACCCCGTTATCATCAACTACGAAAAGAAAATTCAGGGTTTCAGCCGCCTGCCCGCGCGTCCGGATAATATCGAGCACCTGGCGCACCGAATCCGATTCTTTTATCGCCAGATAATCGGGGGTCATTAAACGACCGACAGAACCCTCCGGATAACCCAGCAGTTTCAAAGTTTCCGCCCTTGTTTCTGGATCCAGTATTTTCAACAGTTCCTTGACGGCATTGCCGGGTAATAATCCCAGAAAGGCGGTCCGGTCATCAGGCTGCAGTTCGTTCAGAAGTTCGGCAGCCTTCTCATCCGGCAGGGATTTGATAATAATCTCCTGCTTTTTCTTACGCAGAAATTTAAAAACCCGGGCCGCATGTTTTACGTCAATGTGCTGGAAAAGTTTACCCGCCCAATTGGTATACCGGTTTGTGAATTCAATGATGTCCCGCGAAGAAAGTTTATTCAGCTTTACAAATTCCGTGATCTTGTTATTCTGCAGCAGGTTCTTTATATCATTTAAATTCGGCATAACCTTTTTATTCATGTTGTAAAGTTCTGATTTTCGAAATAAAATGATTCAGCTTCATAATACAATAACCTGACCCCTTTTTCCGCCTGCATGGCTGCCTACCAGTGAATGCGTCCCTGTACCATGGAAATAACATCCATACCTTCCCGGCTCATATCTGATCGCTGCAATGATTGTTTTCCAGGTAAAAGAATCATTTTCACAAAAAACAATGACATTGTCTTTTTTTTCAATTTCTGAAACGGAAATTTGAATAGCGGCCAGTTTCTGTCTTAATTCTTCCCCACCTCCCGGGGCACCTTTTATAAAAACGGTTGTACCGGTTTTTGAATTGTATGCCGTTTTTTTGAATGGCAACCGCACGAATGACAGGGATTGACGCAGGCGTAATCCAAGTGTCAGTATATATAACCGGAATGAAAATCTTTTATTGCCAAAATGTTTTTTTATGAACAATTGCATAGCGGAATAAAACATTTTTACATACCGGAAATCTTTCTTTGTGCTTTCTCCTTTAAAATGAATGATTGTCGTAGCAGGCAGGTAATAATTTTTGAATCCGGCCTGAACGATGCGATAGCTCAGGTCTATATCTTCGGCATACATAAAAAAACGTTCGTCGAAACCTCCGGTTTGATCCAGGACGGTTTTTTTAATCATCATGAAGGCGCCGGACAAAACATCAACCACCTGTGTGTGATCTTCATCCAGGTGGCCCATATAATAGGATGAAAAAATCTTTGAACGGGGAAATAAACGGGTAAATCCGGCCATCTTAAAGAAAGAGGCAGCCGGGAACGGAAAACCACGTTTGGATTCTCTTAGAAATCGTCCGGCTCCGTCTATCATTCGCACCCCTACGGCTCCGGCATCCGCATGGTCCCTGAAAAAAGTAATACATATATCCAGGCTGTCTTCTGCCAGAATCGTATCCGGATTCAGAAACAGGATAAAATCAC
>Ga0206929_1054_pt1 | contig 30048 bp, 20 predicted proteins | sample Alteio_BWOrgHeat_19_FD_152929 | JGI IMG/M metagenome (GOLD analysis project Ga0206929, IMG submission 152929) | Enriched cells from forest soil in Barre Woods Harvard Forest LTER site, Petersham, Massachusetts, United States -... | ecosystem: Environmental > Terrestrial > Soil > Temperate forest >...
TGCACATACTTATCTGAACGCAAAAGTATTCATGTGTGTAGGTGAACTTGAGGAAACAGAAACAGGGTTAGTTGGTTACAACATGGTAAGCAATATGAAATTGCTGAGCAACCAGATGTTAAAAAGACATTATCAGAATTTCAATTTACAGACACATATTTTTAGTGGCGACACTCATTTTAGTATTTCCTTTCCTGGCTATAGTATGGGATTTCGTGATATTTTTAGAAATAGTCATTAAAAAGAAAACTACAGCACACAACAACTGCTATTGAAGAGACAAGACAAATAGTCCTTTCATTTTTTGAGAATGACAGAAAGTTTTTAGTTCATAATTATGACAAAAAATTAATCTCCAATGGACATACTTTTCGAATCAGATCAGACGATGCATTTTATTTTCCTGACAAAGTAATAATCGTTGAGTATGAGAATAATTTAAAACCCGTTGAAAGTATTCAAAGTATTTTTGGCTATTTACAAAGACTGAATGGTTAAAATAAAATTTGAAGATTTGTCTATTGTTGACAATTAACAATAGCAGACTTGAAAAAGATTATAAAATCAGAACTGAGAGCATACAAATTTTAGGAACTGAATTAAAAAAACAGTATCCGAAATTTGTTGAGGTTCACCGGGGCGCTCATCACTTAAGTCCATAGCTATCTAGTACATATATGGAAGTCATGATTGAGTGGGAGCTATTTCGAAAGTAAACAGGGCAGGAAGTGAATACACATCCTTAGGCCCCATCCCATTTTCAAACTAAAACACCTATCAAAACCATCTGAAAGGAATCGGAGAATGACATTTATTCTCTTATGAGTAACTCAAAACGCCAAAGAGACAACGCCAACACAATTCAATTTCATATCCATAATAACAACTTTCATTCGTTGACATTTACTGTCAAATCCGCTTGCAAATCGCTTGCAAATAAAAAAGCACCTACAAGGTTTAAATTGTAAGTGCTTGATAGTCAGCTCCCCCTGCTGGACTTGAACCAGCGACCCTCTGATTAACAGTCAGATGCTCTAACCAGCTGAGCTAAAGGGGAATCTCCTTCCGGGTTTTCCTGAAAGGGCTGCAAAAATACGTTTTTTTCATGTCCGGCAAAATCAGAATCAGACAAATCTGAACTTAAATTTTTCTGTTTTTCTCAGATCAAAATGCGCTGTAAACTATCCTTATTGACCTCTTAAATATCTCTGATTTCTGTCTTATCTCCGCCCTATCAACACGCTATCCGAAAGCAACCAAGTCCATACAAAGTCCATAGTTTATTGGACTTCGTATGGACTTAGTCCTGCTCGGGTAGCTCATCGATAGTCGTTTGATGCGGCTGATTAGTAAAAATATTCCGTTCTGTATGGAAACCTCTCCTTATACAATTCCTTTACCCTGCTGAGCAGGGCCTCGCGTAGACCATCAACATTTGAACGTTCGGTGGCCGACATGAATATGCAGACAGATTGCGTTTCCGCTTCCCATCTTTCTTTGAGTTCCTTTAATAATTCCTCTTTCGTACCCTCTTCCAGCCATTCATCGAAGTTCAGTTCCTCGTAACGGTCCATTTTGTTGAAGACATAGATCACAGGTTTATCAAAAGCATTGATTTCCTGCAGGGTTTTATTCACAACGCCAAGCTGCTCCTCATATCTCGGATGCGATATGTCGACCACATGCAATAACAGGTCTGATTCGCGGACCTCATCCAGTGTACTTTTAAAACTTTCTACCAGGTGATGGGGCAGTTTCCGGATAAATCCGACGGTATCACTCATTAAAAAGGGCATATTCTCATAAACAAGCTTGCGCGTGGTCGTGTCCAGGGTTGCGAAGAGCTTATTTTCTGCAAATACATCACTTTTACTCAACAAATTCATTAAAGTAGACTTCCCAACATTGGTATATCCTACAAGCGCCACCCGCACGAGCTCACCCCTTTCTTTTCGCTGGGTCTGCGCCTGTTTATCAATCTCCCGGAGTTTTTTCCTGAGCAGGGTGATTTTGTCCCGTACAATCCGACGGTCCGTTTCAATTTCCGTTTCACCCGGACCCCTGGTTCCGATACCGCCTCCTAGTCTTTCCAGATGTTTCCACATGCCCCGAAGACGCGGCAGAAGATATTGGTATTGAGCGAGTTCTACCTGAAGCCGTGCCTGGGCGGTCTTCGCCCTTCGGGCAAAAATGTCCAGGATTAGGTCTGACCGGTCGATGGTCTTGCAATCCAGTACTTTTTCAATATTGGTGATCTGGGATCCGGAGAGTTCATCGTCAAAAATCACCACGCGGATACCCTTCCCCTGTATATATGCCTTGATTTCCTCCAGTTTTCCCTTTCCAATGAATGTTTTACTATCGGGATGGGCCAATTTCTGTATGAATTTCCGCTGGGTAACGGCCCCCGCTGTCTCGGCAAGAAAAGCCAGTTCATCGAGGTATTCGTTTACCTGCTGTTCGGTCTGGTCCTGCTGCATCACCGCCACCAAAACCGCCTTTTCCTCGGCCTCCATGATATGCCTTTCTATAGCCATAATGTTTCAAAGATAGCAAAGCCCGAGGCGTGAGGCCAGCGTCAAGCCTCCTGCCCTAAAGTCCACTTAGGACAATACCGAGTGAATAAGGATTCACCGTAGGACCCGCGCCGTTTTTTATTAATGGGGTAAGTTGTAACTGTCCAAAAACTCCGATAAATCCATAACTCACCCTGGCCGTACCGACGGCCCGGCCGCCATTGAAGAAATTTGTGGAGCTTTTCTTTTCTATATAAGCGTTTTCTAATTGTCCGGCCTGGTTTTCAAGATCTTTGCCCTTCGTGTAAGCACTCAACAGTAACCCGGCTTTAATGCCTAAAGCGATCTTCCAGCTTTTGTTGGTATTCTCGGGGTTGAATGCATATCTAAGTTCCAACGGAACTTCCAGGTTGGTTAGTACTAATTTATATTTCTTGAAATGATCTGTATTGGCTGTACTGGGGAAAGCCAGGGTTTGGTTGCCCGGGGCAGCTACCAGCACTTCTGTTTTATTGAAAAAGATATTACTGGCATCAATGCCGATACCTGCGCCCACGCTGAAGTGAGGGTCGCTTTTAAACGGAAAATCATACATAAAATACATCGCGAATCCTCTGGAAAATCCGGATGTATTCATGGAATCGGTTTTACCGATCCAGTTATCATAACTAAACTCGAGCAGGAAATGGTCGTTCGGGCGATTCTTCAGATTCAGAGAAGCGTAAGTTGGTTTATCCTTTTTATTTTTGGTCGTATCGTTTTGGTGGGAGTAGTAGCTTCCATTTTTATAGGATGATTTGGTACTGTCTACCTGGGCGAGAACGACATGGCCTGACATTACTAATAATGCAATGCCCAGAAGTTTCTTCATATTTTCAATTGAGTGACAAATGTATTTGCCTTGAGGTTAATAAAAGGTTAAAGCAATCAATAAAAAAGCTCATGGTCATGGCCATGAGCCTTTGAGTTACAATGTGTTTAGCGAAACGTGTGGACCCTGCTGGGCTTGAACCAGCGACCCTCTGATTATGAGTCAGATGCTCTAACCAACTGAGCTAAGGGTCCCGCCTTTTCAGGCAGCTGCAAAAATATAGCTTTCGGGTCCAGATTTAAAATATTCTGCTTCTGATTCCCGGATGCAGCAAATAATTCCATAATGTGGTCAATCAATATGAACGGCGAATTCTGTAACTTGTCATCCGCCGTTCAAAAACTCTACATGCCATCGATTGCTGCATCCAGAATCATTTACCTGCAAAGCAGGGTCAGCCGCTTCGACGATCAGATGGCCTATAAGGAATTGTTCACAGCTTTTTATCCTTCTCTTTTTCAATTTGTATTGGGCATCATCAAATCACGCCAGCCATCAGAGGAAATTGTTTCTGATCTGTTTATGAAGATCTGGGAGAAAAGATCAACGCTTGAAGAAATTCAAAATCTCCGGGTCTATTGTTTTGTGGCTGCACGACATCTGAGCATCAATCAGCTGGAAAAACAAAAAAGGCATCGTCACGCAGATATTGATGAATTCAAAAGTCATTTATTTTATTCTGCTCCCGATCCGGAAGAATGTATGATCAGTGCAGAAATGCTCCGTCTCATTCACGATGTGGTGGACGACCTTCCGCCGCGTTGTAAACTTTCCTTTAAACTCGTAAAGGAATATGGTTTCAAGTACCGGGAGGCCGCCGAAATACTCCAGGTTTCAGAAAAAACCATCGAAAACCAGCTGGCCATCGCGCTTAAAAAAATCAGCGCCGCCATTCATTTTGATATCGGCAGAAGCATTCCCGTAATCGCCGGGCTGCATTAATTAATCACTTCCCAGTTCCATAGATTGTTTGTGTTTGTGCTGAGTGTTGTGCTCTAGTACTTTCAGATTTCCAGACTTCCAGTCTTTCAGTCTTGCCTTTGGGGGTATTCCCCGATTTTCCTGTCCTCTTCATGCATGGATAACGATCGCATATGGAATTTAATCGCTAAGAAGCTTGCCGGCGAGGCAAGTCCGGGCGAATTAAAGGAGCTGGAATCAGCCCTGCGCCTGGATCCTGATCTTCATTATTCGCTGGAAGCTTTGCAGGACATGTGGAAAAAGCAATCCGAAGAAGAAGCGGCGCAATCCGAAATGGCTTTTCAGAAGCATATGGATAGAATGCGCTCCCTTGGAGTAGATATGGGGAATACAAGCGCAGAAGTTCCCCTGGATGAATTTCCGGATTTTCCCGACCGCTTCCAAAAACGGAAGATGATCGCCTTTCTTTCGGCCGGATTCTTATTATTATTTCTTGGCTACTACTTTTTAAATATGCGGACATCTTCCCCCGCTCCCATACAAAAACCCGTTTGGGAAGTAATTACCAGGAATGGCTCTAAAAGCAATATCCTTCTCCCGGATGGCAGTTCGGTATGGCTCAATGCGGGCAGCCGGCTTACTTACGATTCTTTGTATGGAACCGCTCTCCGGGAAGTGACACTGAGCGGGGAAGCCTATTTTGACGTGGTCAAAAATCCAAAAAAACCATTCATCATTCATACCGGAAAAATAAATATCCGGGTGCTGGGTACGGTTTTTAATGTAAAATCTTATCCGGAGGACCGTACCATCGAGACCAGCTTAATAAAAGGAAGCATCGAAGTGAGTTTCCCTTCCCAGCCCACAAAGAAAATAATTCTTAAACCCAACCAGAAATTGATCGTTGATAAAACGGAACCAACTGCCAGCAGGAGTACAAATCGCGGAATGCCCGAAATGGTTCCTTTAATCAGTATCCAGCATCTGAACAGAATTGGTTCCGACAGCAGCATCACGGAAACCGGATGGATGGAGAACCGTCTTTATTTTAATGATATGTCATTTCAGGACTTACTGCAAAACATGGAAAGAAAATATGGTGTGTCTTTTAAATTGGCCGATGCGGCACTGGATACCATTCACTTTACAGGAAGTTTTCAAAACGAAACCGTATCCCAGGCACTCGATGCACTGCGTTTAACGGCGGAGCAGTCAACGACAGATTTTAATTATGAGATAAAAGGTAACCAGGTTTTTATTTACAATACTACTACAGGTGTTCACTCAACTCAGCCAAAATGAAAAATTCATCATGCATGAAATGTAGTTTCCTGATGGTTTTTGTCACACTGTTATGGTTTTCGGCGATTGCATCCGGCCAGCCGCTTGTTTCCATCCACATGAAAAATGCGGAAATCAGCCAGGTTTTTACAACGCTTGAAAAAGAAAGTGGTTATCATTTTCTTTTCAACAGCCGGTTGGAGGGAATACATAAACTGGTGGATGTAGATGTGGATAATGCAGACATCACCCAGGTATTAAAAACAATATTTGCCGGCACGAATCTTCAATACAAAATGCTGGAAAATAAACTGATCGTCGTCACCTCTGCGGATGCCAGTCAGGATATTATTGTTCGTGGAAAAGTAGTTGGCGATAACGATGAACCTCTCAGCAGTGTTTCTGTTACAGTAAAAGGCGTTAAAGCAGGCACTACCACTGATTCAAACGGAGTGTTCGTAATTTCGATTCCTGAAAATGCAGTCCTTGTATTTTCAAGTGTAGGATATGTTTCTAAGGAAATCAATGTAGGCAGTCAAACAACGTTGAGTGTTCACCTGGTTGCTTCTACCGGTAATTTGAACCAGGTTGTCGTTGTGGGATATGGAACACAAAAAAAACTGGATGTTACCGGCGCCATTGCACATGTTAAGGGAGATGAACTTTCAAAACAACCTGTACTGACTGCTACGCAGGCATTGCAGGGTCAGGTTGCGGGTGTTCAGGTAACCAGCAGCGGACAGCCGGGAAGTCTGCCGCAAGTTGTTATCCGTGGATCCGGTTCTATATTGGCAGGTGGTAATCCATTATATATCGTAGACGGAATCTGGACGGACGATATTACCAATATCAATACCAACGACATACTCTCAGTTGACATATTAAAAGATGCATCTGCCTGTTCCATTTATGGTGTGAGAGGCGCTAATGGTGTCATATTAATTTCTACCAGACAGGGTTCCGGTAAAATGAAAATCAATTTCAGCGCAAACGTAGGCAGCCAGCAGGCGGCATATGTTGTGCCCATGGCTAATGCGACGGAATATATAAATTATCGTGAGGCCGTTACAGGTCTGCCGGTTCAGGCTACGGGTTATTCAACAGACTGGTATAATCAGATATTGCGCAATGCATTTTATCAAAATTATAATATTTCTATTGCGGGAAGCAGTGCACAGGATAAATATGCAATCAGCGCCGGTTACCAGACGAATCAGGGTGTTATTATCGATAATGACTACAGCCGGTTTACCGTGCGTTTTAATAATGAGTATAGTCCTGCCTCATTTATGAAGATCGGAACGACCATTTCGTTTGCAAATCAAACTGGTCAAAACGTACAGGTCGGAACGATAACAGAAGATGCTTATCGCGCAGCACCACTGGTTCCGGCCATGGTGGATGGAAAATTTGGTAATACTTCTCAATATCAAAATGTGGGAAACCCTGTATTGGTTGCGCAGGGTATTGATGATCTCAGTCATAACAATAAATTGCAGGGAAGTGGATACATTGAAATAAAACCGATATCCTCCCTCGCATTCAGATCTACTTATGGTGCAGACCTGGTTTTTTATGATGATCGTGCCTATACTTACGCACATCCAAACGACACCACTTTTTTCGACGTTACCGGCGGAAGCCAGGGCCCCAGTCAAAGTACATTAGCCGTTGCTAATCTGAAATCTGATCGTTGGGTATGGAGCAATACGCTGGATTATAATGCACAGTTCGGAAAGAATAAACTGGAAATTCTTGCCGGTACAGAATCGCAGGAATATTATGTAACCAGTTACTCTGCCACGAGAAATAAAGTGCCGCCGGTTCAAAGCGAATGGTATTTACAGAACGGTGATCAGTCAACGCAGGCTAACAGCAGTTCAGTTCAAAAAAATACCACCGTTTCCTACTTCGGCAGGATCACGTATAGTTTTGACGGAAGGTTTTTACTTACTGCCAATCTTCGGGCAGATGGTAGTTCTGTATTTAATGCAGAAAACCGCTGGGGATATTTTCCCGGTGTAAGTGCCGGCTGGGTTTTGACAAATGAAAAATTCATGGAGGGACAGAAAATTTTTCAATATCTGAAAATAAGAGGCAGCTGGGGTAAACTGGGTAATTCAAATGTTCCTGCTGACGGTTCGGTGCCAACCAATATATCCAACCTGCCTTATTTTTTTAACAGCGGAAACACAGCCACCGGATCTGTTACAGGATCCATCGTTCCACAAATAAAGGATCTGAATATTCAATGGGAAACGACAAATGAAACGGACCTGGGATTTGAATACAGTATTCTCAAAGGAAAACTAACAGGTGAATTTGATGTGTACGATAAAAGAGTAAACAATGCGCTGATCTATGTGCAGGTGCCCGGAACTTTCGGAAGCCAGGCGAATCCAAGCAGCAATATCACTGCCGGTGATGTACTTACCAATGCAGCATCCATTGATAACAAGGGAATAGAATTTTCCGCGAGATGGCATGAAACCATTAATTCAAAAATCTCCTATTTTATCGGAGGTAACGTATCGTATAATCAGAATAAAGTGATCAGCCTGAATGGAGGTTTGCCATTTTTTGACGGAAACATAAACGGATATTTTACTACAGAAACAAAAGCCGGTTATCCGATTGGTTCTTTCTTCATGAGACAGGTTGTAGGTGTTTTTCAGAATCAGGGTGAGATCAATAATTACAAAGACAAGAATGGAAATTTGCTCCAGGGCGGTGCGCAGCCCGGTGATTTCATTTATAAATACGATGATAACGGTAAGTTAGACACTGCTTTTCAGGGTGCATACCAGCCAAAATTATACATTGGTATGTCAGGCGGCATTACTTACAGCAACTTCGATTTGTCGTTTGACATCTATTCCAATATTGGTAACCAGGTTTACAATGGTAAGTTACAGGCAAGGGTGGTTGCCACCGATAATATAGAAAAATCTATTGCTACCAGTTATTGGACGCCTACCAACAAATCTGAAACGCAGCCGAGGGCAAATGAAGGAAACCTTCCCGCATCCTCTTATTTTATAGCATCGGGCACTTTTGCGCGGCTTAATAATGTCACGTTGGGGTATAACTTACCCGCAAAGGTGCTGGGTAAACAAAAAGTCATAGCGAGCTGCCGGATTTTCTTTAATGGACAAAATTTAGTAACGGTTAAAAAATACGACGGGTTTTCATCTGAATTGACCAGCGCAGCAGCAGTTAATAATGCGACGGCGTTAACAGCGAACACGGTGATTCCGGTTACGACGGCTACCAATTCAGGCATTGATTTTAATACCTATCCGACGATCAGAACATTTGCTTTCGGAATAAATCTGGGTCTTTGATAAATAAGAATCTCAAAATTCAATTTTGAAAGATGAAAAATAAATTGCTTCTCCTTTTTTGCTTTACATCGGTGATTGCCGGATGTGCAAAAAGCTTTTTGGAAGTACCGCTGCAGGGTCAGGGAAGTTCAACAAACGATCCCCAGGTAATCGCTGCGGAAGTCACTGGCGCTTACAATGCTTTGATCACGCCGGATCCGACACAATCAGGTTTTGGTCAGTACGATATTCACGGCGTTTATTTTATTACTGTTACCAATATTATTTCCGATGATGCGGATAAGGGGAGTTATGCAGGAGACCAGCCGCTCGCAGCAGACATTGATAATTTTACAACTACCTCTGATAATACGTATGTCGCCGGTTTATGGCGGGGATACTATGCAGGTATATCAAGGGCAAATGTTGCGATCAATGATCTTCCGAAGATTGCCAATTCAATGACTGCTGCGCAGCTAAACGGTCAGATCGCAGAAATGCGTTTCTTACGTGCATATCTTTATTTTAATCTCGTTCGAATGTTTGGCGGCGTACCGATTGTGTTGACCGTTCCGACAGGTCCGCGTAACCAGGATAGTACATTTTATACCCGCGCTAACGTGACTGATGTGTATAACAATGCGATCATCCCGGATCTGCAATTTGCCATAGCCAATTTACCGTTAAAATCAGCCACGGCTGTGGGCCGCGCTACAAAAGGAGCTGCAGAAACATTACTTTCGAAAGTTGATATTTATTTAAAGAACTGGGTGGAAGCGGATAGCCTGGCGCAGGATGTGATCAGTTCAGGTCAGTATCAATTAATGCCTGATTATTCTGTTCTCTGGCGGCAGGCAGGAGATAATTGTCCGGAATCCATATTTGAGGTAGAGACAGGGTTGTATGGAAGTGTAGATTATGGTATACCGGAATATGTAGAATTCCAGGGCCCCAGGCAGGATAACGGGATGGGTACTCCAACAACCCCTTGGAACAATCCCGGATTTTTTCAGCCTCTGGGTGATGATGGATTTGGGCTCTGCATGCCGACAGCTAATCTGGTATCGGCTTATGAAGCCGGAGATCTGAGAAAGGCTTCCACCATCATCGATTTACCAGCCACTTCCCCCCCTGACACTCTGTTCGACGGATTTATTGTACCCTCTTTAATGGGTGTACATACATATTATAATTATAAAGCCTATCACAGTCAGATCCCTCCGGGTGGGGCGAAGGCGCAAATTGAGGCTTTTATAAACAACCGTGGTTTATGTCAAAAAAACGTGCATATACTTCGTTACGCGGAACTGTTGTTGTTAAAGGCTGAGGCTGACAATGAATTGGGCAATACGGCGGGGGCGCAAAGTAATCTGAATGCGGTTCGCAGCAGAGCGGGATTGGCTGCAACCACAGCGAGTTCACAAACAGATTTACGAAACGCCATATGGAATGAACGTCGTGTGGAACTTGCGATGGAGCATGACAGGTTTTGGGATATTGTGAGACAGGGACGTGCTGCGCAGATTATGCAGGCATCAGGAAAAAATTTCATTGCTGGTAAAAGTGAACTGTTGCCGATACCATCATCTGAAATCGCAGTGAGCGGCGGCAGGCTCACACAAAATAACGGGTACTAGTTTTGCAGACAGATAAAAAACATTTAGTCCACGTCTTTATTCAATTTTAAAGTAAAATAAAAAAGTATGAAAAAAGTAAAAAGTAAGTTTTCCCTTTTAATGATTGCGGGGATAACCATGGCAGCGATAAGCATTGTGTCGTGTTCAAAATCATCCAATAATAACAATACGCCTCCACCGCCCACGCCTATTGGGGGTTATGTGTCCTCAGATTCTGTAGCCGCAGACGCGCTGATTGCTTATTGGCCATTTGATGGGGATATGAATGATCATAAAGGTAATTTGACTGCAACAGCCGTCGGTACACCAACATATGCTGCTACAGGTGTAAGAGGTAAAGCATATCAGGGAGACTCCGGTGTTTACGCAACATATGTCCCACCGGCTTCATTTCCAACGAACCTGGCGAGCTATACCATTTCGTTCTGGTATAATATGGCAGCCAATGTAGATACGAATGTAACTCAGGGAGTTTTCTTCTATTCGGGTACCACGCAACAGGGTGAAATAATAAATGAATTCGAATCTCCGGCCAATAAAAATCTGACTGGAGATTCCATTAGAATCCATTCGGGGTTCTGGGATGTTGGCAACGAACCGGCTTATGGGAATTTTATTCCAGAAACATTTAATACCAGTGCAATCGGTAAATGGGTTTTCTTTACCGTGTCTTATAATGGAGGGACTTCCACTTATACATGTTATCAGAATGCAGTTGCCACGGGTGCGAACGAAGCATTTTCTAATGGTATGTATATTACGCCGAATCCTCTTTGGACCGATGGTACCAAAACCACTCCATTAGGACCACTCAAGTTAACAGATCCACCGCAAAGTATCGTTATCGGTTCATGGCCTGATGGCTTGTTTGGACAGGCAGCTGCAAAAAGATGTTTCCTGGGTCAATTGGATGAGCTAAGGGTTTTTAACAGGGCTTTAACCCAAACAGAAGTTTCTGGCTTATTCCTTAACGGACAGGCAAACAGATAAATTGAACATAATTTATACTCTAAAAAGGCTGTCTTGATTAGACAGCCTTTTTAGGTATAAATTCTATATCGGATAGTTTGAATTTTAAAATTCAATTGTTATCAGTGAAAAGGACGAGTATTTTTTTTGCAACCGCGCTGTTATTTTTTGCGTGCAAGAAAGACAGTACGCCCGGCCCGCCCAGTTCCGGCACATTCAATGAAGTGAAATCTACGATCGACGATAGTATTTATACCGGAGGAATACTTCGGAATGCGAAAATCAGTCCCGTAATAAAAATTTCGTTCAATTCTTCTATTGATAAATCAACTGTTACCGGAAATGTAAACATGACCGGAGGCGGGTTGGCCATTTCAAATAATTATGCATATGCGAACAATGATTCAACCCTAGTTGTGACCCCTGCTTCCGCTCTGGCATCACTGACAACTTATACATTGACTATATCTACTGCATTAAAATCTTCATCCGGCGCATCATTGGCAAATCCGGTATCTGTCAACTTTGTGACGGCGATTGATTCAACCGATAAATTTCCGCAGATTACGGATAGTGCATTACTCACATTAGTCGAGCAACAAACTTTTAAATATTTCTATGACTTCGGTCATCCTGTTTCCGGAATGGCCCGGGAGCGTAATTCCGACGGACAAACGATAGCCACCGGTGGTAGCGGATTTGGAATAATGGCTCTCGTTGTCGGAGCCCAGAGAAATTTTATCACGCACGCTCAGGCACTTTCAAGAATAGACACTATCGTAAATTTTTTAACAAATAAAGCGCATCGGTATCATGGTGCCTTCCCTCACTGGATGGACGGCACAACCGGCGCAACCATTCCTTTCAGTCCCCAGGATGATGGAGCAGATCTGGTAGAAACTTCGTACCTGATGGAAGGTCTTTTAACTGCACGTCAATATTTCAACAGCAGCGATCCGGCTGAAATTTCTTTGCGTGCAGCCATTAATAATTTATGGAATGGTGTTGAATGGAACTGGTTCCGCCAGGGCGGTCAGAATGTACTATACTGGCACTGGAGCCCTACGGTTGGTTTTGCAATCGGTCAGCAGATCTCGGGCTGGGATGAAGCCATGATCGTTTATGCGTTGGCTGCTTCCTCCACGATAGATTCCAATCGTATTCCCAAAATAGTTTATGATAATGGATGGGCGTTAAATGGTAGCATTAAAAACGGATCTTCATATTATGGCTATACATTGCCACTCGGTCCCCCGTATGGCGGTCCCTTGTTTTTTGCGCATTACTCATTCCTGGGCATCAATCCAAATAACCTGACTGATACCTACGCAGATTACTGGATGCAAAATCAGAACCATTCACTCATAAATTACAGTTATTGTGTTGCAAACCCACATCAGTTTAACGGATACAGTAGTTCAATATGGGGACTCACCGCCTCTGATGAACAGAATGGATATTCTGCCCATTCCCCAACGAACGACGACGGCGTAATCAGTCCGACGGCGGCCGTTTCATCTATACCTTACACGCCTGCGCAATCCATGAATGCCATTCGCTTTTTTTATTATAAACTCGGTGACAAAATCTGGGGGAACTATGGATTTGTAGATGCATTCAACCTGACGAATGTCTGGTTTGCGAATTCATATCTTGCCATTGACCAGGGACCGGAAATCATCATGATAGAAAATTATCGTTCGGGTCTTCTGTGGAACCTGTTCATGAGTAGTCCGGAAATTAAAACAGGTATGAAGAGCCTGGGTTTCCAATCTCCGAATCTGAATTAATTGTTTATGCCTGATTCTTTCTTTAAAAAAGGAATTTTTTGCTGGCTTATTTTATTTTTCTCCATATTCTCATTCGCGCAGGTTGCGGTACCTGTTGAAAAAACAAAGCCGAGCACTTCGACAGTTGACCGTCAACGTTCAACGCCTGCCCCGCAAAATGCGGGGGTCAACCCCGCCTTCGCAAAAGCTACGGCGGGGCAAAGCGGTCATCTCCTATCAGACAGCGCCCTGCTCGACCTGGTGCAAAAACAAACGTTCAAATACTTCTGGGATTTCTCTCATCCCGTCAGCGGCCTTGCCCGTGAGCGGAGTAATACCACACCCGCCTATGGCAATGAAGTTGTAACAACCGGCGGAAGCGGATTTGGCGTAATGGCCATTATCGTTGCCACCGAGCGCCATTGGATAAGCAGGGACACTGCTATAAAACATTTATTGAAGTCAGTAAAATTCTTAAGCAAAGCGAACAGTTATCACGGCATATTCCCGCATTGGCTGAATGGCGCCACCGGAATCACCGTTCCATTTTCACGAAAAGATGATGGCGCCGACGTGGTAGAGACGGCGTATTTATTTGAAGGCTTATTATGCGCGCGCCAATACTTCAACCAGAATACGGCAATGGAAAAAGAATTACGCAGCCGCATCAACGTGCTCTGGTCTCAGGCTGAGTGGAACTGGCTGCAGCGTGACCAGGGAAATTCCTATTTCTGGCACTGGAGCCCAAACAACGGATGGAGCATGAACGTAGAAATTCATGGATGGGACGAATGCCTGATTGCTTATGTGCTGGGCGCTTCCTCATCTACTTATCCGATCACAGATAGCGTATATCACAAGTGCTGGCCAAATAGTGACCACTTTATCAACGGCAAAGAATACTTTGGAGTTAAACTACCGCTCGGATATCCCTATGGAGGTCCGCTTTTTTTTGCACACTATAGTTTCATGGGATTGAATCCGCATCTGCTCAGGGATGAATACGCCAATTACTGGGAACAGAATTACAATCACACGTTGATAAATTATACCTATTGCGTGCAGAATCCCCGGCATTTTAAAGGATATAGCGAAAACTGCTGGGGCCTCACCGCCAGTGATACATATGACGGATACAATGCACAATCTCCCGAAAATGATTTCGGAACGATCAGTCCGACCGCAGCACTTTCTTCCTTTCCTTACACACCCGAAAATTCCATGAAGGCGCTGAAACATTTTTATTATGATCTCGGAAATAAAATCTGGGGGCCCTATGGATTTAAAGATGCATTTAATGAAACCAAAAACTGGTATGCCGACAGTTACCTGGCTATTGACGAAGGCCCCATTGTTGTGATGATCGAAAATTACCGGTCCGGTCTTTTATGGAAATTATTCATGAGTTGTGAAGAAGTACAGCGGGGATTGCAAAAATTAGATTTCCAGCCACCTATTAATAAATAACTTAGCGTCCCATTCGATTGGCTGCATGAAAAAAAACTTTCCACTGCTGAGAAGGGTTGTTTGTCTTCTGATCGTCCCCATTATCTTTAATAATGCAGCAGCGCAGCAAAAAACATATTGCAATCCCATTAACATCGATTATGGATATACGCCTATTCCGAATTTTTCTGAAGCAGGTCGTCACCGGGCAACGGCAGATCCCGTCATTACGATGTATAAAGGAGATTATTTTCTATTCTCCACCAATCAGTGGGGATACTGGTGGAGCAGCGATATGCTGAACTGGCATTTTATCCATCGCTCTTTTTTAAAGCCCTGGCACCATGTATATGACGATCTCTGTGCACCAGCCACGCTGGTGTTGGGTGACACGTTATTGGTGATCGGTTCAACCTATACAAAAAATTTCCCGCTCTGGATGAGCACCCATCCCAAACAGGATCAATGGAAGGAAGCTGTGGATTCCTTTCAGGCCGGCGCATGGGATCCGGCATTATTTCTGGATGATGACGGTAAGATTTTTCTCTATCATGGTTCCAGTAATTTATATCCGATATATGGATGGGAGATTGACCGGAAGACTTTGCAGCCGATCGGCGAACACAAAGAGCTGATCAAATTGCATGATGATATACATGGCTGGGAAAGGTTCGGAGACTACAACGATAATAATTTTCTGAATCCTTTTATTGAAGGCACCTGGATGACTAAACATCATGGAAAATATTATTTACAATATGGCGGCCCGGGCACGGAGATCAGAGGTTATGGCGATGGTGTATACATCGCTGACCATCCGATGGGTCCTTTTACCTATCAGGCGAGCAACCCGTTTTCATATAAACCGGGTGGATTTGCCCGGGGCGCCGGTCATGGATCCACCTACCAGGACCCTTTTGGAAACTGGTGGCATATATCCACGATCGTTGTGAATATGAAAAATAATTTCGAAAGAAGGCTCGGCATCTGGCCGGCGGGTTTCGACAACGATGATGTTCTGTATGCAAATACCGCTTTTGGTGATTATCCGCAATTCCTTCCCGTAGGAAAAAAAGATCATCTCCAGGGTAATTTTACGGGATGGATGTTGCTAAATTATAATAAACCCGTTCAGGTTTCCTCCACACTCGGTGGCTATGCTGCCAACAATGCCGTGGATGAAGATATACGTACCTATTGGAGTGCGGCCTCCGGCGCCGCCCATGAATGGATACAGACAGACCTGGGAACACTGAGCACCGTCTATGCGATTCAGATCAATTATGCCGATCAGGATGTGGATTCATCTTTTCTCGGAAAAATACCCGGCCTCTATCATCAATATATTCTTTGGGAATCTTCCGATGGAAAAACCTGGAATATACTGGCCGATAAAAGCCATAACCAGACGGATATTCCGCATGAATACCTCGAACTTTCCAAACCATCGCACACACGGTTTATAAAATTGGAGAACATACACATGCCAACCGGTAAATTTGCCATCAGTGGTCTGCGTGTTTTTGGAAAAGGAGCGGGGCAAAAACCAGATACCGTAAAACAATTCACCGTTTTACGCAGTGAAAATGATTCGCGCAACGCACTGATCAAATGGATCACCGTGAATGACGCAACAGGCTATAATATTTACTGGGGTATTACGCCTGATAAATTATATAATAATGTGATGGTCTACAACGACAACCAGTATTATTTTAAACCGATGGATAAAAGAAAAACTTATTATTTCTCTATAGAGTCCTTCAATGAAAACGGCATATCAGATAAAACAAAGTCCATTGAGGTAAAAGCATCGAAATCAGAACCATAATCTTTTTATTAAAACGAGTACCATGAGATTATATAAACATCTTCTTTTTATCGTTTGCATTTTTGCAACTGTTCAAAGCTTTGCACAGCCCTTTGCAGATGAAATCCAGGCATTTAAAAATCAGGACAAGTTAAATCCGCCGCCGGCCAATGCGATCCTTTTTGTCGGCAGTTCTTCATTCAGGAAATGGACGGACATAAATAATTACTTCCCGGGTTTTACCATTATCAACCGTGGCTTCGGGGGATCGACATTCCCTGATATGATTCGTTATACTAACGATATCATTATTCCCTATCATCCAAAACAGGTGGTGATTTATTGCGGCGATAATGATCTCGCATTTTCTGATGCCATTACTGCAGACTCTGTATTTGAACGCTTCAGGGTTTTGTTCGAAGCCATACGGGTAGGACTGCCCGGTGAAAATATTGTTTATGTTTCCATAAAGCCCAGTCCGAGCCGGATCAGATTAAAAGAAAAAATGGAAAAAGCCAACATGCTCATACAGACTTATCTGTCTATCATACCCAATACGGCTTTCGTGGATGTCTATCATAAAATGCTGAATGCGGATGGTTCTATCATGACAGATCTTTTTCTGGAAGACAATCTGCACATGAACGCAAAAGGATACGCAATCTGGCAAAAAGAAATTTTTCCCTACTTATCAAAATAAACCAACATGAAAAAGGTTCTGACGATTGTCATAATGCTGATCTCTGTAGGCCTGACGCAGGCGCAGGATGCCAAAATGAATGATTTTATCACCAAGCTGATGAGCAGGATGACCGTTGAAGAAAAAATCGGTCAGCTGAATCTGGTAATCCCCGGTGGCGCCGTTACAGGTACCGTGGTCAGCAAGGATGTTGATAATAAAATCCGCGCGGGAAACGTGGGTGGCTTGTTTGGCATCACGGGCCCGGATAAAGTAAGACAGGCGCAGGATATCGCTGTAAAAGACTCACGTCTGCATATCCCGCTGATTTTCGGACTGGATGTTATACACGGGCACCGGACGATGTTCCCGATTCCGCTGGGACTTTCCTGCACATGGGATATGGACCTGATTGAAAAAACAGCGCGCACTGCTGCGCGTGAAGCCAGCGCCGACGGGCTCGCCTGGGCTTTTTCGCCCATGGTTGATATCGCCCGTGATCCGCGCTGGGGAAGGGTTTCGGAAGGGTCCGGTGAAGACCCTTACCTAGGTTCCCAGATCGCAGCCGCCATTGTACACGGTTACCAGGGAAAGGATCTGGGCAATAATGAAACGGTGATGGCCTGTGTAAAACATTTTGCATTATACGGAGGAGCAGAGGGAGGTCGCGAATACAATACGGTTGATATGAGCCGGATCAAAATGTTTCAGTATTATCTGCCTCCGTATAAAGCCGCTATTGATGCAGGTTGTGGCTCCATCATGAGTTCTTTTAATGAAATAGACGGTATACCGGCCACGGGTAACCGATGGCTGCTGACGGATCTGTTGCGCAACCAATGGAAATTCAACGGCCTGGTTGTTTCAGACTATACTTCCCTGAGTGAAATGGAAGCGCATGGCATGGGTGATCTGGCTTTCATCTCTGCGCTCGCACTGCATGCCGGGCTGGATATGGATATGGTGAGCGAAGGATTTCTTAACACATTGAAAAAATCTTTACAATCGGGAAAAATAACACAGAAGGAAATTGACCAGGCCTGTCGCCGAATATTGGAAGCAAAATATAAACTCGGATTATTTAAGGATCCCTATAACAGGATGAATGCAGACAGAGCGGTAAAAGAACTGCTCTCACCGGATAATCGTAAACTGGCGCGCACCGCTGCGGCCCATAGTTTTGTGTTGTTGAAAAATAACAATCAGCTGTTACCATTAAAAAAATCCGGAACCATCGCACTCGTCGGTCCGCTGGCAGATAATCACCGGAACATGCTGGGCACCTGGTCTGTGTCGGGCGACCCTTCAAAATCCGTTACTGTAATGGAAGGAATCAAGAATGTCGCTCATGATGTAAATATCGTATATGCCAAAGGAGCAAATATCTCGGACGATTCGATGCTCGTATTCCGCACTAATAAATTAGGCATTGAAATAGATCCGGAAACAAGAACCGCGGACGCAATGATAGATGAGGCGGTTGCTGCAGCAAACAAATCGGACGTGGTGGTAGCTGTGGTTGGGGAAGCGGCAGATATGAGTGGAGAATCTTCCAGCCGGGGTGATATTACGATCCCTGAGAGCCAGGAGAATTTACTAAAGGCGCTGGTGAAAACAGGCAAGCCATTGGTAGTTGTTTTATTCAACGGGAGACCGCTGATACTCAAATGGGAGAATGATCATGCGGGTGCGATACTCGATGCCTGGTTTCCAGGCACCGAAGCGGGTAATGCGATCGCAGATGTTTTATTCGGCGACTATAACCCCTCCGGAAAGTTATCGATGACGTTTCCGTTGAGCCAGGGACAGATCCCGATTTATTATAACGCAAAAAATACAGGCCGGCCCTATACTACCGGTGATGCCAATACGAAATTCAAATCAGACTATCTGGATATGCCCAATGACCCCTTGTATCCGTTTGGTTACGGACTGAGTTATACGAAATTTGATTATAGTCCGATTTCACTCAGTACGCCAACGATTTCTCCGGCACAGAATGTAATAGTAAAACTAACGGTCACCAATAGTGGCCATTTCGATGGGGAGGAAACCGTGCAGTTGTATATCCGGGATATGGTAGCCACAGTTACCCAGCCGGTGAAAGAATTGAAAAAATTCCAGAAGGTATATCTGAAGAAGGGTGAAAGCAAAGAGATCAGTTTCAGTCTGACTACCGAAGACCTGAAATATGTAGACAGTGATTTGAAATGGGTGTATGATCCGGGTGCTTTTAAAGTATTTGCAGGTGGCAATTCAAGGGATGTGATGACTGCGGATCTTACTGGGGTTGAGCCAAAGGCCCAAGGTCCAAAGCCTAAAACTAATTTGAAAAAGGCAGCAAAAGATTAATTAAGCTAGTAGGCCAACCTCAAAGTTTAAATCCAGAACATTTTCAAAAAACAAATTAAATAAAATAATTTTCAATTCGACTGAATCATATCCTAAAGCATAAATACTTCCAAACCTTTATTGGTTTTAGACTTTGTACTTTCGGCTTTACGCATTTAAAATGATCAATATAAAAAATATAATCTTCGATTTAGGCGGTGTGATCATGGACATCGATGTGAAGCAAACGTTGAAGGCTTTTTCCGGGTTGGGAATAAAAAATATTGAACGCTATTTCGGTCACGGGTTTGCAGCTTCTTTTTTCAGTGACCATGAAGCCGGAAAGATTTCTGACGAGGAATTTCTAAATGAAATAAAAAAGCTGCTGACGGATGAGGCAGGTGCTGACGCTGTTGAGATTAGTGACGACGCTGTCATTGATGCATGGAATGCCCTGCTGCTTCAATTTCCATTGGAAAGAATTTCCCTGCTCAAGGAAATAAAATCCAGGTACCGTCTTTTCCTTTTCAGTAATACCAATGCCATCCACTATGATAAGTTCCGGGAGATCTACCGGAATTCCTTCGCCGGCGAGCTGGAGGACCTCTTTGAAAAAGCCTATTTTTCCCATTCTCTGGGCCATCGTAAGCCGGATACCGGTGGATTTGAGGTGATTATCAGAGAAAATGGCCTGGATCCACAGCAAACGCTTTTCGTTGACGACGCTTTTATAAACGTGGAAGGAGCATTAAAAACAGGATTAAAGGGACTTTACCTGCCGCCGGGGTTCTTTATTACGGATATACGCTGGTGATTTTTTGTTGTCCGTTGACCGTTGACCGTTGACCGTTGACCGTGGATCGTGGATCGTGGATCGTGGATCGTAGATCGTGGATCGTGGATGGTTAGCGAAGGAAATCGAGAGGTTGCAAAAAAGCACTTCCAGTCTTCCAGTCTTCCAGTCTTCCATACTGTAAATTCTGACCTCCGGTCAGAATTTACTTGACTTCCTCAAAATCAATGTATTCCCCCACTTTGGAGGCGCCGGAATTGGTATTGGAGCGTTGAGCGTTCGAGGTTGAGCTTTGTGGATTCTGAGTCGGGCGTTCAGCGTTTTGCGTTGAGCGTTCTGCGTGTTGATTGAACTGCTGGCGCACATGGCTGGTCGTCCGGATGACCGGGATGAGGAAGCCGGCAATAAACCGGTAAAGCAGATAGAATAATATGGCGAGTACAAAAACATTCATGTCATACAAAATTAATGCAGCCACGGCAAAAACGCTGTTAAAACATAAGGGCAATTTAAATACCATATTTGGGAGGAATCGAATAAAACCGTTAAATTTGCAGCCGGTATAGTGAAACAACAGGAAGGGAACGCAATCGTTCCCTTCTTCTTTTCGTATGGACAAGGAAACCCAAATTGAGAGCATCCGGAGAATGATCGGGGAAATCCTCGAAGAAGAGCCGGCTTATTTTCTGGTAGATCTTCGGATCAAACCAATAAATAATATAAAGGTTTTTCTGGACGGAGATTCCGGCATCACAATTGAGAAATGTGTGCAGGTAAACCGGAAGCTCTATAAGAAACTGGAAGAGGCGGGGATGTTCCCTGACGGTGATTTTTCACTGGAAGTATCATCTGCGGGACTGGATGAACCACTGAAATTATTACGCCAGTATAAAAAAAATATTGGCCGGCAGGTGGAGGTGCAGTTCCAGGATGGTTCTCTGAAGGAAGGTCAGCTGTTGGCGGTGAATGAAGAGGGGATTGTGCTGGAAGTAGCCACTGGCAAGGTTTCCAACGGGAAACTGCAACCGAAGAAAAAAGAGATTAGTTCACATAGTTATTTATTCAACAATATAAAATCAACAAAGATCCAGATCGTTTTTTAACTGGATAAAAAAAAGGAACGCCATGGCAAGTATCAATTTAATCGAAGCTTTCCAGGACTTTAAGGAAGCCGAAAATATTGACCGTCCTACCATGATGAAAGTGGTAGAAGATGTATTCAAAACCCTGTTGCGTAAAAAATACGGGAGTGATGAGAATTTTGACGTAATTGTGAATGCCGAAAAGGGAGACCTTGAAATCATGCGCAGGCGCACGATCGTGGAGAATGGAGCAGTGGAAGATCCACTGGCTCAGATAGCTTACAGTGATGCCGTTAAGCTGGAACCCGATTATGAAGTAGGAGAAGACCTCTATGAAGAAATTGAAATCCTCGATTTCGGACGCCGGGCCATCCTGGCGGCAAAACAAACCCTGGCCAGCCGTATTGGTGACCTGAAAAAGAATGTACTCGTTAAAAAGTACAGTGAACGTATTGGCGAGATCATCAACGCAGAGGTTTACCAGGTATGGAAAAAAGAAATTTTACTGCTGGATGAAGAAGGAAATGAGCTGATTCTTCCCAAATCAGAACAGATACCCCAGGATTATTTCAAAAAAGGTGAAAGCATCCGGTCTGTCGTGAAGAAAGTGGATATGAAGAATAATTCGCCGGTCATCATTCTTTCCCGCACCAGTCCTTTGTTTCTGGCCAAACTGCTGGAAATAGAAGTACCGGAAATATTTGACGGACTCATCGTAATCAAGAAAATCGTACGTGAACCCGGTGAGAGAGCGAAAGTGGCTGTAGAATCCTATGACGACCGTATTGATCCGGTAGGCGCCTGTGTGGGTATGAAGGGCAGCCGTATCCATGGTATCGTGCGCGAGTTGAAAAATGAAAATATTGATGTGATCAATTACACGAATAATATCCAGTTGCTGCTTCAACGTTCGCTGACGCCATCCAAGATTACGAGTATGGACATAGACAGCGAAAAGATGCATGTGAATGTCTATTTAAAACCAGATCAGGTTTCACTGGCGATCGGAAGGAAGGGAGTGAATATCAAGCTGGCCCAGGAGCTGACAGGTTATTCGATTGATGTGTTCCGTGACAATGAAGGGGAAACAACTGAATTCGATATCGATCTGGATGAATTCAGTGATGAAATTGAAACATGGATCATTGATGAACTGAAAAGAATCGGTTGCGATACGGCACATAGTGTGTTGGATTTATCCGTAGAAGAGCTGGAACGCAGAACCGACCTGGAAAAAGAAACAATAGAAGAAGTACGTCGGGTACTGAAAGAAGAATTCGAAAAAGAATAAACCTATAATCATGATTTTATGATTACGGGAGTTCTTCATTATAAATTATTTATAACAACATGACGCTGGTCCATGGACGGACCGGCAGTTCATGGACACAATTCATATGGCAGAAACGACATCACCACGTTTAATGGCAGCAGCCAAGGAATTCAACATCGGCAAGGAAACGCTGGTGGATTTCCTGGTAGGCAAGGGCTTTAGCAAGGACGATCTGAAACCAACCGCCAAGCTTACAGAAGACATGTACCGGTCCCTCCAGCAGGAATTTCAGGGGGACAAAGTAGCAAAGATCAAGAGTAACCAGATTGATCTTCCGAAAGGAAGTGTAGAGGCCAAACGCAAGAAAGAGGATGAAACTGTACTCTTCCGGAAAGGTCCTGAGAAGAAGCCTGTAAAAGAAGAGCCGGCTCCTGTAATTGTTGAAGAAGTAAAACCGGTCGTCGTCGCAAAAGTTGAAGAACCAAAAAAGGAACCGGAAACGATCAAGATAGAAGCGCCTGAGATTGAAGGACCGAAAATCATCGATAAGATAGATCTTTCGCTGATTGATTCTTCTACCAGACCAAAGAAAACTGCAAAGAAAAAAGAGCCTGAGGTAAAGGTGGCTGATCCGGAAGAAAAACCGGTTATACCTGTTGAAAAACAAGAAGAGATTATTGCAGAAGTCGAGGATCCGGAAGTTGAAAAAGAAGACGAAGCGAACATTGAAAATATTTTAGTTGACAAAATTGAGGGGCCACGTATTCTGGGGAAAATAGACTTACCTCCTGAAACGGAGAAGCCCAAACAACTGGATGAGAAAAGAAAAAGAAAACGTATTCCCATTGAAAAACGGGAAGGCGGAAATAATAATGGGAAACCGTCAGGAGCCGGAACACCTGTTCAACGTGAACCGACTCGTCCCAGCAGTGGTGCAAAACCTATTCTGCGCCGCGACCTGCGGTCGCCCGCCAGCGCCACGAACCGCAGTGCAGCCACTCCGCGCGATCAGAAAGAAATTGACAAAAAAGAAATTCAGGAAAAGATCCGTGAAACCCAGGCCAAACTGGCCGGGACGGGCGGACGTGGAAGAGGCAGTAAGGCAAAATACCGCCGGGCACGCAGGGAAGAAAATGCGGAGGCCAGTGGCAACGAGCAACAGGAGAGCACAAAGCTCCAGGTTACTGAGTTTATCAGTGTCAGTGAGCTGGCAAACCTCATAGACGTGAGCTATGCTGATATCATCAGCAAATGTATGAGCCTGGGAATGATGGTGTCTATCAACCAGCGCTTGGAAGCCGATGTGATTGAACTGGTAGCGGGTGAATTCGGATATACCGTTGAATTCATCGGTATCGATGATGCATTGGAGCTCGAAGAAGATGAAGTCGTTGATACGCCCGAAGATCTGCAACCCCGTTCTCCTGTTGTCACCATCATGGGACATGTGGATCACGGTAAAACTTCCTTACTGGATTTTATCCGCGTAGCCAATGTGGTTGCGGGTGAAGCCGGTGGCATCACGCAGCATATAGGTGCCTACCAGGTTACGACGGCCAATGGCAAAAAAATCACATTCCTGGATACGCCGGGTCATGAAGCCTTTACGGCCATGCGCGCCCGTGGCGCCAAGGCTGCCGATATTGCCATCATCGTTATTGCAGCGGATGATGCCATCATGCCCCAAACCAAAGAGGCGATATCGCATGCACAGGCGGCGAATCTGCCGATGGTATTTGCCATCAATAAAATTGATAAGGACGGAGCAAATCCTGAAAAAATAAAAGAACAACTGGCGGGTATGAACATCCTGGTAGAAGACTGGGGTGGTAAATACCAGAGCCAGGAGATTTCTGCCAAGAAAGGACTGAACGTTGATCTCTTACTGGAAAAGATCCTGCTGGAGGCAGAAATCCTGGATCTGAAATCCAATCCGAAAAGGGAAGCATCCGGTACGGTGATTGAAGCCTCCCTGGATAAAGGAAGGGGATATGTGGCTACCGTGCTGGTTCAGGGCGGAACACTAAAAAGCGGCGACCTCGTGGTTTCCGGTCAGTATTTTGGCCGTATCAAGGCCATGTTCAATGAAAGAAACAAGAAAATTGAGGATGCGCCGCCTTCTTCGCCGGTTTTATTACTCGGGCTGAATGGCGCTCCGCAGGCTGGTGAAAAATTCAAGGTATTTGCGGATGAAGGCGAAGCCAAGGAAACTGCCAACCGGCGCGGTCAGCTGGCACGTGAACAGGGTATTCGAACCAAGAAACATATTACACTGGACGAAATCGGCCGTCGTCTGGCACTCGGCAACTTTAAAGAACTTAACCTGATCATCAAGGGTGATGTGGATGGATCCGTTGAAGCGCTGAGTGATTCCCTGCAGAAGCTTTCTACGGAGGAAATTGCTGTGCGTGTGGTTCACAAAGCCGTCGGTGCGATCACAGAAAGCGATGTTTTGCTTGCTACGGCATCCGACGCTGTCGTGGTAGGATTTAATGTGAGGGCTTCGGTTCAGGCTGGAAGGCTTGCAGAAAATGAAGGTGTGCAGATCAAGACCTACTCCATTATCTATAATGCCATCGAAGAAGTGAAGAGCGCGATGGAAGGGATGCTGGAACCCAAGATCCAGGAAAAAGTAGTGGCCAATGTTGAAATACGGAATGTGTTCAAGTTCGACAAAGCGACCGTTGCCGGCTGTTATGTACTTGACGGAAAGATATACCGGAATTCAAAAATACGCCTGGTTCGCGATGGTATCGTAATTTATCCGGTGGGTGAAGGTGCTACTGCGGAACTTGCTTCCCTGAAAAGGTTTAAAGATGATGCCAAGGAAGTACCATCCGGTATGGAATGCGGACTGGTTATCAAAAACTACACGGACTATCACGTCGGCGATATTGTAGAAGCGTACGAAGAAGAAGAAGTGAAGCGAACCTTGTAATTGTCAATTGTTAATTGTTAACCAAATTGACAATTGACAATTAACAATTGACAATTAGAGAATGTATTTTTGAAAAGTTATGAAGAAATTAGTCTTTGCTGTTTTTACACTGCTGGCCGTTACTGTTGCGCTGGCGCAGCAAAAAGTAGTGGCAGATAAAATTGTAGGTATTGTAGGCGATAAAATTGTTCTGAAATCAGAAATCTTTATTGCGAACGAAGATATAAAAAGGCAGGGTGGTCAGGAACAGGATCCCTGTCAGATTCTCGATGGAATGCTTGTTCAGAAAGCCCTGGTGCTGCAGGCAGAAAAAGATTCCATTCCCGTAACAGAAGAAGAGATTGACGCAGAAATAGATCAGAAAATACGGTATTTCGTTTCACAATACGGTAGCAAGGAGGCCCTGGAACAGGTTGCAGGAAGAAGCGTTTATCAGATGAGGGAAGAATTCCGTCAGCCCATTAAGGAACAGCGTATGGCTACCGGAATGCGGGCTAAAATTGTTGAAGGCATCAAGATCACTCCGACAGAAGTAAAGGAATACTACGAAAAGATACCCAAGGACAGTCTCTTGTTTTATGAATCTGAATTACAGATCGGGACTATCGTCGTTTACCCGAAAGCCAGCAGGGATATTGAACTTCTTGCACTGGAAGAACTGAATGGATATAAAGCAGACGTGGAAAGCGGCCATAAAAAATTCGAATCCCTCGCTTCTTTATATTCAGATGACCCGGGAAGTAAGGACAAGGGTGGCATGTATCAGGTTAACAAACTTGAAAAACAATGGGATCCGGTATTCCTGAATGCGGCTTTTCGTTTGAAAGAAGGTCAGATTTCACCTGTAATTAAAACCAGGTTCGGGTATCATATCATACAAATGGTCAGCCGTAACGGTGATGATGCGGTGATCCGGCATATCCTTCGCATACCTCAGATCACACAACCTGAAATTCAGACCGCGACAGACAAACTGGATTCCGTGCGCCAGCAACTGGTAGCAGGCACGATAGGATTTGGCGAAGCGGTGGCAAAATACAGCGATGATGAAAACGCGAAATTCACAGCAGGTATCCTCATGGCCCGGGATGGTTCCAATTATTTAAAAATAGATGAGCTGGATAAGGAAATGGTTTTACTGTTGAAGAAGGCTAATCTGAGCTCCGGGCAATATTCACAGCCGACAGTTTTTACCGATGAAAGAGGTAAAAAAGGTGTACGGATCGTTTATCTGATTTCAAAATCGGAACCGCATCGCGAAAACCTGAAGGATGACTATAACCGTATTTCCCAGCGGGCGCTGGAACAAAAAAAGAACAAAGTTTTGCAATCCTGGTTCCAAAGCCGGATTTCAACGTACTACATCATGATCGACGGGGATTATCGCAACTGCGAAAATCTTTCAAAATGGCAAACCCGCCAGTTCACCAGTTCAAATTAATGAGCTACGACAAGAAATCGAAAAATCGCCTTCCCGGGACTCCAATTTTCATCCAGTTTATAGTATATTACAATAGTCTAGCCTCCAATGCAGTTCATGAATCCAGTTAATGCCATTGAAAACAAGCCGGATATGATTAAGATTTTGATAGCTGACGATCACAAACTGATCAGGGAAACCTGGACCTATATTCTAAACAGGGATTCCCGGTTTAAAGTTGTCGGTTCCTGCTCCAACTCAGAGGATGCGGTTAAAATGACTGAGGAAATTCATCCGAATGTCGTGCTGATGGACATCAATATGGTTCCCTTTTCCGGCATTGAAGCCACCCGGCAGATCAAGGAGCTTTCGCCGGAAACCCACGTAATCGGCGTTACGATGCATTCGCAGCCCGCCTTTGCGAAGAAAATGCTGCAGTTTGGTGCAAGCGGTTATGTTACCAAAAATTCATCCCGGGAGGAAATGGTAACAGCTATTCTGGAAGTGACCAAGGGTAATAAATTCGTTTGTGAAGAAATAAAAGATCTGTTAGCCGATAATATTGAAGATCAGGCGACTAACCTGGCAGTCAATACCCTGACAGAAAGGGAAATGGACGTGATTAATCTGATACGCCAGGGCAGTTCATCCAAAGATATTTCACAGAAGCTTGAAATTTCAATCAAAACAGTGGAAGTACACCGTCATAATATACTTAAGAAGCTGAAGCTGAAAAACGCAGCTTCCCTGATTCACTTTATGAATACCAGCTCGATGGTGATTTAGGTCGATGACCGATGACCGATGACCGATGACCGATGACCGATGACCGTTGACCGTTGATCGTTAGTTTTTTAATGCGTTAGCAGTTTATCTGGATAGTTAAAATACGGCACTTCCACACTTCCAGTCTTCCAGTCTTTCAGTCTTGTTTAATACTTGTCTAAAATGAAGTAGCTTTGCGCTTCATTTTCGATTAGTTAGCGCCCGGGCGCTATCACTAAAAAGTAAAAATTGAGCGACGAAATAAAACATGAATGCGGACTGGCATTCATCAGACTTCGCAAACCTTTCTCCTTTTATCTCCAGAAATATGGTACGGCATTGTATGGTTTAAATAAGCTCTACCTGCTCATGGAAAAACAGCATAACCGCGGCCAGGACGGGGCGGGTGTTGCTTCCGTAAAACTGAATATAGAACCCGGTCATCCCTTCCTTCATCGTATACGCAGTAACAATAATCAGCCGATTGCCGATATATTCTCAAAAATTAATGAAGAAGTAAAAGACCTCGAAAAATATCAACCTGATATTATCAAACATCCCGGACTTTTAAAAGGCCATATATCAGTTATGGGCGAGCTTCTGCTTGGGCATCTGCGTTATGGCACACAGGGTAAAAACAACGTTGAATTCTGTCATCCATTTATAAAAAGAGATACCATCCCCGCCCGCAATCTCGCGCTGGCCGGTAATTTCAATCTGGTAAATACAGACGAACTTTTCGCTTTGATAAATATTGAGCCCGGTGAATTTCAGAAACAAAGCGACCTCGCGGCCATGATGGAAGTGATACATCATTATATCGTGCAGGCGGATGAAAATAAACCTGAAGACCTGGATTTGAAACGTGTACTGAAAAAAGCACTTCCATTATTCGATGGTGGTTTTACGGTTGGCGGACTGGTCGGTAACGGAGACGGGTTCGTTTTCCGTGACGCACATGGAATCCGTCCGGCGTATTATTTTGCAAATGATGAAGTCATCATTGCTGCCTCCGAGCGTTCAGCTATCCGTACCGTTTTTAACGTAGGAGAAAATGAAGTTTTGGAATTGATGCCGGGTACTGCCCTGATCGCAAAATCAGACGGCCGGTTTTCAGTAGAACAAATTATTCCCGCCAAAGAACGCCGCGCCTGCAGTTTTGAACGAATTTATTTTTCCAGGGGAAGTGATGAAAAGATCTACCGGGAAAGAATAGCGCTTGGTTATAACCTGAGCGAACAGATCCTGAATTCTGTCAATCACGATTTGAAAAACAGTATTTTTTCTTTTATTCCGAATACAGCTGAAGTTGCTTTCTATGGTATGTGGAAGGGACTTGATGATTACCTGAAGAAAGTCATGATTGACAGGATCATGTCATGGGGAAATGACCTGACAGAAGAAAAACTTTCTCAGATGATCAACCGGAAAATCCGGATCGAGAAAATTGCCACCAAGGACGTCAAGATGCGAACATTCATTACTGCCGATGCCAGTCGTAATGAGATGGTTCAGCACGTATATGATATTACGTATGGCACCGTGCAAAAAGATGTGGATACCCTGGTAGTGATAGATGATTCCATCGTACGCGGAACTACTTTGCGGGAGAGCATCGTGCGCATGCTTGCGAGGCTCGAACCGAAAAAGATAATTATTGTTTCTTCAGCTCCCCAGATCCGTTACCCCGACTGTTATGGAATCGATATGAGCAAACTGGGTGATTTTATTGCTTTCCGTGCAGCTATAACGCTCATGCATGAACGAAAAAAGGAAAAGTGCCTGACAGATATGTATGAACACTGCAAGGAACTGGAACGTTTGGGACAACTGCATACTGAGAACATCGTACGCCAGGTTTACAAACCGTTTACCACCCAGGAGATTTCTGATAAAATAGCAGAACTGATTACACCGCCGGATATTCAAACACCAGTCCAGGTTATTTATCAGACAATTGAATCCCTTCATGAAGCCTGTCCGACCAATACCGGCGACTGGTATTTCACAGGCAATTATCCCACGCCCGGCGGTAATAAAGTCGTAAACCGCGCATTTATCAATTACATGGAAGGGAAAAACGTTCGGGGATATTAAAATTTTATTTCCCAACTCAAATTTTCACATCCTGTTTCCACCGTTATATTGTGGTCCGCACGTGCGGGATAAAATGCGTTGGGTGTTACATGCTAGTCGTTGCGTGTAAAATCTGCCAGATTCTCAA
>Ga0206929_1055_pt1 | contig 30013 bp, 32 predicted proteins | sample Alteio_BWOrgHeat_19_FD_152929 | JGI IMG/M metagenome (GOLD analysis project Ga0206929, IMG submission 152929) | Enriched cells from forest soil in Barre Woods Harvard Forest LTER site, Petersham, Massachusetts, United States -... | ecosystem: Environmental > Terrestrial > Soil > Temperate forest >...
CCCGACGGCCACCAAACATCCCTGGCAGTTCACACACCGGGGCAGAATTTCTTACGAACTGGAAAAAGAAAATCCCATCATCAGCAAATGTTATGCGTTTGATGAAAGCGCGCAGCATTTTTTTGTAAAAGACAAAGAGCATCCCTATATACAGGAAAAACCGTTTGACTGGATACGCGGTTACCAGGTTGGCGGCAAATCGCTGATGTGGGCGCGTGAAACACAGCGCTGGAGCCGGTTTGAGTTTGAAGCCCCTGCGAGGGACGGATTTGCGGTGGACTGGCCGATCCGGTATAATGATCTCGCACCCTGGTATTCACACGTGGAAAATTTTGCCGGCATCAGTGGCAACAAAGATGGTATCGATAACCTGCCCGATGGTGAATTTCTTCCAGCCTGGGAATTCAATTGCGCTGAGGATTCGATGCGGCAAAAAGTGAATGCCCATTATGCAACGAGACGTATGTTGATGGGACGATGTGCAAACCTTACAAAGGCCGGAGAATTACAATTGCAACAGGGCCGGGGTCAATGCCAGGCAAGAAATTTATGCAGCCGGGGTTGTCCTTATGGCGGCTATTTCAGTTCAAATTCTTCCACCCTTCCCTGGGCGGAAAAGACTGGTCATCTGACCCTGCGTCCGTATTCAGTCGTTCATTCCATCCTCTACGACGAAAAAAAAGGAAGGGCGGCGGGCGTGCGGGTGATAGATGCAAAGACGAAACAATCGACCGAATATTTTGCACGCATCATTTTTGTAAACGCGGCTTGTTTGAATTCAAATCTGATCCTGCTGAATTCAACATCTGCCCGGTTTCCGGAAGGATTGGGAAATGATCATGATATACTTGGCAGATATATTGCTTTTCAAAACTACCGCGGATCCATTTCAGCAGGTATAGAAGGGTTTAAAGATGAATATTATTATGGCCGGAGGCCCGTCTCCCCGCTGATGCCCAATTTCAGAAATGTTTATAAACAGGAAGAAGATTTCCAACGCGGATACCTTGTTTTCTGGGGGGCCTACAGAAACACGGGAACAGAAAGCGCCGGTATCGGTACTGATTTAAAAAAATCTTTAAGCGAAGCGGGTGAATGGTCTGCTTATATGTCGATGCAGGGTGAAGTGATTCCAAAAAAGACAAATCATGTGCGGCTAAGCAGGGATCTGAAAGACGAATGGGGCATTCCACAATTGATCACATCGGTGGATTATGATGACAATGATGAGAAAATGGTAAAGGACTTTTTAACTCAGGGATCCGAGATCCTGGAAATTGCCGGTTGTAAAAATATTCAGCCCCATGATAATAAACAGGCGCCGGGTTTGGATATCCATGAGATGGGTGGCGTTCGGATGGGCAGGGATCCAAAAACATCCATGCTCAATGAATGGAATCAGCTGCACGCGTGTAAAAATGTTTTGTCACGGACGGAGCCTGTATGACTTCTGTCGGCAACCAAAATCCCTCACTGACTTTTATGGCCATCACGGCCAGGGCGGCGAATCGGGCGGTGGAAGAATTAATGAGAGGGTTCCTTTAAGTATAAGAGTATACGAGTATAGGAGTGATGCATTTTTGGATTGTCATTTCCTCAATTCATTTTGAATTCCCACATTCCCCGCTTCCACGCTAAACACACTTATCTGGTTCTCATCTTATTACCCTTCGCCTCATGCGTAAGTTCGGCAAGTCCCAGTGCTTCCATCAATGGAGGAATATACATTCCAAATCTGCCGCGCAATCCTTTCTTTAGTCCATACCATCCGCCCACCGGATTTTTTGTGGATCTGCCCCAGGCTTCAACAGTTCCTTCCTTTGCAGGCTTCTGTTCATCCGCACTGCCCAGTTCCATCCATTCCCCGTGTTTTTTTAACATGGTATGCAGATCCGCGAGACAACGGTGTTGGTAATGCAAAACCGTTTTTCCAACTGTACAGACCAGGATTTCCACTCCATCCTTTTCATCGGCATGCATTGTGTATTCCGATGTCCCGGATGGCGTTTTCAAGTGCATGGGCTTGTCTTTTGTACCGATATTATTCTTCATTTTGCAACATTGATTTTTATTATACGGATCCTTTCTTATTCCATCGCTGCCAGTTTTCGTTCTCCAGCCATTTGGCTAAACTGGTTGGAAGAACAGAAGGAAATTGTGATTTAAATTTTTTCATGTCAGCCGTGAAGCCTTTTTCATTAAACCATTTAAACATCAGATACATTTCTTTATCCAACATAAATTTCGCCACAAAAAGCGGCAGTCTTTTAAATTTGATTTTCTTACCCAATACCCGGGACATGGTTATAACTATTTCCTCATTGGTCAGCTCGTCACCGGCGAGTTCAACTGTGCTGCCAAGAAATTTTGTCGGGTTGGCATAGATATGTGCAACACAGGCACCAATATCATCCACAGCAATCATCTGATGTTTTTTTCCGGCTTTTATGGAGTCAAATAACTTACCAGACAGAATTCCCTTAAATACCTGGGGGATATAGTAATTTTCCATGAATTTTACCGGTCTCAAAATCGTAGCAGGCAGGTCCGATTGCTGAATATATTTTTCTATGATGTTTTTGGTTTCGAAATGCGGAACACCGGTGTGGTCGCCTGCGTTACACACCGAACTATAAATAAAATGAGAAATGCCAGTCTTTTTCGCTGCATCTGCCATATTTTTTCCATACCGGATTTCCTGTTCTGCACCATATTCAAAAAAATTCTGAATACTAAATACTCCGTAACAGTCTTTCATTGCGTTAACCAGCGAATCCGGGTCGCCCATATCGCCTTTTACGACCTGTATATCTTTTGAAATCAGAAGCCTTGATGAAAAGCTGTCCGGCGTCCTGGAAAGTGCCCGCACGGGCATGTTATTTCTTAAGAGATGCTGTAAAACAGCGCCTCCCTGCCGGCCCGTGGCCCCCGTTACCAAAATGTGCCTGTAAGAAGATAAGTCGCTCATGATCCGTATATGATACATGGTGATGCATCACAGATCTTTGACGTTTGGGCGGATAAAAAAGATAGGTTATGGATTCATTTTTTTGAGATATTTTTCCATTACCCTTCTGTTATGTTCGAGATGATGTAGTTGAAGCTCCGCCGCGTTTGATTTAAAGGGATCTATTCCTTTCAATACTTCTAATCGCAGATCAAAAAGATGTTCCTTGCCCGCTTTTTCTGCTTCCCTTACCATCTCTATTTTCAATGCTTCTTCCTGGAACTTCTGCCGGGGATTGTAGAGCCCGTTTAATTCCGAACATTGATGGCAGACGCCCTGTTTATTTATAAGTGCGCAGCGCCCGTCAAAAATATTAATCATTTTATTGCGTCCCTCACGCAGATAATATTTTACCATGGACTCATTGCTGTCGAGAATCTGCGCGATCTCTGTAATTTTAAAATCATATATTTCTTTTAGTAAAATACTGATTTGCTGTTCAAGGGGAAGCGTTTTTGAGATGCAGGTAAAACAAAAAGCAATATGTTCTTTGATCTCAAATTGTCCCTGTGGTGACGTAACCCTGATATGCATGGATTCCTGAAAGAACTCAGGATTGGAGAGCGCAGCATCTTTTGAAATATCAGTTACATTTTCCACCCATCGGTTTCTGGCTCTCATATAATCTTTAGCGAGATTAGAGGCGATGGCAAATAACCAGGTTTTTAACGACGATTCTCCTTTGAAGGTATTCCATTTTTCTCTCGCCCTTAGCCAGGTGTCCTGAACGATATCTTCCGTGTCGCTGACGCTGGCGGTTATCCGGAGTATGTATGATTTTAATTGCCCGCCGGATTGTTCAAATTCTTTCGTCAGCTCTTCGATGTTCATGGCGATTTTCAAATGTTCCACGTAGAGATTTCGTGATAACTATGGAATCTTTATTTTAAAATTATGAAATTTTCAAATGGCGATTCAATATTCCGAGGATGAGCTCATTTGGCTGTTCATATGCACCCGCCGGTAGAAAACACGTTTTCACCGGGAATAATGACCAGCTTTACCTATCTCACCTTTTCTTTAAAATCTTCTTCATTTATTTTTATCTGGTATTTAAAATATAATAGTTGGTGATTCGTCTATCAAATAAAGAAGGCCTAATGCCTAATGCCTAATGCCTAATGCCTAATGCCTAAGGCGTAAGGCGTAAGGCGTAAGGCTAAGGCCGGGCGCACGTGCAGCATGTAAACGTGAGCAGGTTGAAATAAAGTTGTGCAATTATTTCATAAATAAGCGAACATTCACTTATTTTACTGAAAAATACGGAATACGGATGCGGACAAGGAATGCTGAAAAGGAGGAACTGGTCAGGCGGGAGGCCATTGAAATGCTGGTCAGAGACGGTTTTCAGGGATTTAGCATGAACAGGCTGGCACAGAGCTGTCGTATTTCGGTGGCCACGCTGTACATCTATTACCGCGACAAGGATGATCTGATACAAAAGATCGGTGCAGAAATCGGCAAACAATTTATGGCAAAAACCCTTCAGGGATTTGAGCCGGAAATGAGTTTTGCCGAGGGTCTTAAAAAGCAATGGGAGAACAGGGCCGCTTTTGCTATGAAGTTTCCCAAAGAGGTCGCGTGTTATGAAATTATCCGTCGTTCAAGACATGGAGATGACATTGTGGAAGAAAGTCTTAAGGGATTTAAGGCAACCATGGGAGATTTTACGCATAATGCTATCAAAAATAAAGAGTTGATCGCTTTGCCGGTAGAGGTCTTCTGGAGCCTGGCTTACGGCCCGCTATATACATTGTTACGCTTTCATGAAGAAGGCAAGAGTATCGGGGGGAGGCCCTTTAAATTTTCCAGAAAGATCATGGACGAGACCTTTCAGTTAGTACTTAAATCATTGACACCTTAATTGATAACCCTGTATATTAAAAGAATCATTATGACAATTGATTTATCAAATATTTTTATTTTCAAAACAAATATTCAAACTGAATTTGATAAACTGCGGATAAAGAACGTATTGGATGCGTCCCAGAAAGTACTCAAATGGAATATTGACCTGGATGACGCGGATCATGTGCTGAGAATCGTTTCCGATTCACTCAGACCGGAACAAATCATATCCGTGATCGATTATGTTGGTTTCGAATGCTCAGAACTAGAATAAATCACCTTTCATGAAACAAGAAAAACAAAAAGCCGTACCCTTTACCGGCTATCAGAAATTCGCCATATTCGCACTGGCCATCACTATGTTTACCGTAGTGCTTGATTTTATGGTGATGTCTCCATTGGGAGATATCCTGATGAAATCCCTCAATATAAAACCCGCCCGTTTTGGACTGGCTGTTTCGGCCTATGCATTCAGTGCAGGTATTTCCGGACTTTTAACAGCAGGATTTGCGGACAGGTATGACCGTAAGAAATTACTGCTTTTCTTTTATACAGGATTTATAGCCGGTACTCTCTTATGTGGAATTGCCAATACTTATCCCTTACTTGTGGGTGCGCGTATCATTACCGGCTTATTTGGCGGGGTGATCGGTTCTATATCCATGGCGATCGTTGCCGACCTCTTTGACCTGCAGCATCGCGGCCGGGTCATGGGCTTTATGCAGATGGGGTTTGGAGCCAGTCAGGTATTGGGCATACCAATCGGATTATATCTGGCGAACCTTTGGGGATGGCATGCACCGTTTTTGTGGGTTGGCGGCATGGCTATCATCGTCGCCATTCTGATTGCCGTCAAACTAAAACCATTGACCAAACATTTGGCCGTTCAGCAGAACAGATCTGCGCTGACACATCTGCTGCATACCCTATCGAAAAAAGATTACCGTATTGGTTTTTCTGCCACCGCACTTTTGTCGATCGGAGGGTTTATGATGATGCCGTTCGGGAGTGCCTTTGCGATCAACAATTTGCATATAACGCAGCACCAGTTACCATTACTATTCATGGTTGCCGGACTGAGTACACTCATCATCATGCCGATGGTCGGAAAACTGAGTGACAAGGTGGATAAATTTAAAATCTTTTTAGTGGCATGTGTCTGGATGGCTGTTGTGGTAGTGATTTATACCAATCTCGCAGTCACGCCGCTCTGGCTCGTCATGGTCTTTAATGTGCTTATGATGTGTGGTATCATGAGCCGTATGGTTCCTTCCAGCGCCCTGATCACAGCAGTTCCGGTGTTGCAGGACAGAGGAGCGTTTATGAGTATAAATTCTTCGCTGCAACAGATAGCCGGTGGTGTCGCAGCCGCCGTTGCGGGTCTGATCGTCGTTCAAAAAGACAAATTCAGTCCCCTGGAACATTATAATACGCTGGGCTATATTATTGTGGCAATAAGCGCTGTGAGCGCACTCCTGTTATACAGAGTCAGCAAACTGATAAAAACCCGGGCAAAGCAAACCAAATTGCAGAAAGAAGAACAGGTTGTGATGGAGAAAGAAACATTTCTGATAGAGTAATTATAATCCGTTTCATGCTCCGGGATATCGATCATTTTTACTTCCACAAAGAAGAACCGGTAAAGAGTTGCCTGATCGCTTTAAGAGAAATCATTCTTGAACAGGATCCGGAAATCACAGATGCCTGGAAATACAATATGCCTTTTTTCTGTTACAAGGGAAAAATGTTTTGTTACCTCTGGGTTCACAAAACTTTTAAAAAACCCTATATTGGTTTTGTGGAAGGGAGATATCTGAATCATCCGAAACTGCTGATCGAAAAACGCGCCAGGATGAAAATATTCCTTTGTGATCCTGACAAAGATCTTCCCGTTAAAACAATAGAAACGATTTTAAGACAATCGCTTGATCTCTACAGGAAGGGAACCATTCATATAAAGAACTGAAAAAAGTTTACGACGTCGATCTAAGGGTTTCTATGTAGTTGATTGGGTTTTTTGAGGTAAAAGCCCTCTGATGATCTCCTGGAAAACATATTCCGGACTAAAGAAAACCAATGAAAGCGATCCAGACGAGTGGCTTTCTCATCATGTAACAGGATTACCGTTCCAATGCACGTACCTTTAAGGTTCTTACCGAGGACCGGTTCTATAAAGGCATGGCTATTATTCATAAAAGGCTTATATATTAAGCAAGAATATCTTTGAAACTGTACATTAAGTATATGGTTAGCCTTCGTTGCAAGATGGTCGTGAAGGACGAACTCAGGAAACTGGGAATTAACTATTCCAACATCAGCCTGGGACAGGTGGAGTTAATGGAAGAAATCAGCCGCTCGCAACTGGAAAACGTCAGAACCGCATTGAAGAAATCCGGGCTTGAATTAATGGATGACAAGAAATCCGTACTGATTGAAAAAATTAAGGACGTAGTGATTGAAATGGTTCACTACGAAGATGAATTACCCAAGGTAAATTTTTCTGATTATCTCACAGAAAAATTAGGTTACAATTACACTTACCTGGCCAATCTGTTCTCAGAAACGGAGGGCACAACCATTGAACATTTTATCATTATTCATAAGATAGAGCGTGTGAAAGAATTAATCATCTATGATGAGCTCAATCTGACGGAAATTGCATGGAAACTGCATTACAGCAGCGTTTCCCATCTCTCCAACCAGTTTAAAAAAATAACCGGGCTGACTCCTTCCTTTTTTAAATCACTGAAAGACAAAAAACGCAGTAATCTGGAGAACCTTTAACGCGTAACACGTAACGCCTAACGCGTAACGCTCAACGCAGGCGTTTTCACAGCTAACTTGTGGAATTATGCGCGAAACCTGTGAATAATACAACATTTAGGAGTAATTGTGTAATGCATCAGGATCGCAATGGGGTGACCTTTAGGTATTACAAAACGCAGGAAATTTTTATGACAGTAAAATCACGGGAGGCAGATCTTGAGTTGGAAAGGGCGAAGCCCATGATTACGGTAGAAATCATTGAATATGTTGAAAATGCCGTCGTCATTAAAACCATTTTAAAAAAATCTTCCGGAAACATCAGTGTTATGTCGGTTGATACAGGGGAAGGTTTGACAGAGAGAACCAGTCCGTTCGACACATTTGCACAGGTAATTGACGGTAAGGTTGAATTGGTAATCGGGGGTGTACTTCATTTGATACAAACGGGCGGATCCATTATCATTCCGGCACATGCAGCCAACCATGTAAAACCAGATGGCCGGTTTAAAATGATATTAACGGTTCTCAAAAGCGGTTATGAATAACAGCATCTGAAATTCGAAATTCAGACTTACACAGGATAACTTATTTCGTAACGTAAAAATTCATATGGCACCTGGTACAACAGATACTGTTAAAACAAATACCATTATTCAATATCCTTCTGTCAGAATCAGCAATAGAACAAATGCCGGTTCTGACAAGACGCAGTTAGCCGTCGTGGCCAGTGCACTTGAAAAAGCAGAGCGGATCAGGTTATTACATAAAATAACAACTGGTATACCTATACAGATACTTAAAAAAAAATCAGGTGTTTTCGCTACTTCGCTGGTTCACGAAGTGAGAAATCCGTTAACAAATATTAATCTGGCGGCGGATATTCTTAGTCTCGACAGCTTAAATGAAGAGCAGGAAAAATTTGTCGGAATTATTAAAAGAAGTGTTGAAAGAATAAATGATATCTTAACCAGTTTTCTAAGTTCCCACAACGAGGATGAAATTCATGCTGAAGGATGTTCTGTGAACGAATTAATTAAAGAAGTTCTCAGCATCAACAAAGACAGGATCGCTTTGAAGCGGGTGACCGTCAAAAAAAATCTGGCGGCAGAGAATCTAAACATATTGGTAAAGAAGCAGGAAATAATTATTGCACTGATTAATATTGTTGTCAATGCCATCGAAGCACTGCCTCCTGAAAATGGAATATTAACCCTGAGTTCCGGTTTAAAAAACGACCAGTGCATCATAGAAATAGAGGATAATGGAATCGGCATCAGTGAAGAGAATCTGTTAAATATTTTTGATCCATATTATACAAACAAACCCGGCGGCATGGGTCTTGGACTTTCCACTACTATGGATTTACTACTTTCCAATTATGGTACCATGGATGTACAATCGGAAGAGGGATCAGGAACGCATTTTACACTTTACTTTAATCAGGCGTCTTCTTAAGCGTAAAGCCTAACGCATAACGCATAACGCCTGAATTCTGAATGTTCATGGGCTTATCTTTCCAGCTTCTGTTTGCTGTTTATACCTTTTCGATTTAAAATAAAAATTCAGCTGGAGGCCGATCGCATTTACTGATTCTACATCAGGTTTATTTAGAAATTGATATAAGTAATAGACTTCGAAATCAATATTCTTGCTGACCTTGATATCGGATCCAACCGTCAATCGAAACCTGTCCTGCGAGTTATCATTTAAGTAAAAGAAATATTCTGTCCATAAATAGGTATCAAACGTCAGGTAAGCTGTTCTAAAATTACGGACAAACTTCACTCTGGGTCTGTAAACAGGCTGAAAATCTCCGTTTACCCATCGCCAGTCCAAACGATTTCTGCTTGAGAGCGTGATGTCCAATGGCAAATGAAAACTGTTGTTCGTTTCGGTTTCAAAAATATTAACTACTTTTTTCTTGTCGCTGTGTGGTGCGTCTGAATAGGAAAATCCCATTCGGAACCACCAGTAATAACCGGCGGTGGTATCACGTAAATCTGCTAATTTTCTTTCTTTTAACCAGGGCAGGGCAAAATAATCCATGTAGATACCTGTTGTTCCGTCTGTGTATTCCGAATTGGATCGGGTGCCGGAAACTGTACCATATATCCTGACTTTTTCACTGATCCTGTAATACACATCCATTTCCGGCCATATTTGTTTTGGGGAAGAGGAAGAATCCTGCGCCATCAGCCATTCAGCAATCAGCGTATAACCCAGTAATAAAACGGTTCTGATAAAATGTGGCCTCACCGGTTTTTATGGTTTAACAGTTAAATTGAATGGCAGGAAATTCGAAAAGTTTATGAATAAACCGGGCACTGACTGTTGTAATACGTGATGCAAAAAAACGGTTTATTCACTGTAACCATCGTTTTGTTTTACGGTTAAACTATCAAAAAATTCCTGATTTTTGATGTCGCTTGACTAACTTTATTAGGAAACGCACCAACCTATTTCTTTTAAAACTTCTATTATGAAAAAATTGATCTCTTTGTCAGCCGCTATTCTCTCTTCTTTGATTTTATTCACTTCCTGCGGACCAACCCTGACTGTAACCAATGACTACGATCATACAGCCAATTTCAGTCAATATCATACATTCAGGATCGTTAAACTGGAACAGCAATACCAGGCGCTCAGCCAGCTAAATCAAAACCGGATAATCAATGCCGTAAGACAACAAATGATTGCTAAGGGTTTTACTGAAGCAGAAAATTCTGACCTGCTTGTAAACATCACCAGCATTTTAAAGAATCAGAAAGAAATTGTTGCGAATTCATATGGATACGGCGGTGGCTACAGGCCCTATGCATGGGGCGGCGGAAATATGTCCACCACAGTGAATGTTCAAAATTATATTGCGGGATCCCTGATCATTGAAGTGGCCTCAGCACAGGGAAATAAATTACTCTGGGAAGGTATTGGCAATCAGGATATCGATGCGCCATCAAGCAATCCAGATAAGACGGTGCCGATCATTGTACAAAAAATCATGGCCAGTTTTCCTCCGGGCATGACTGCTAAATAAGTATGGAAGACTGGAAGACTGGAAGTTTGGAATTGAAGTGAACAGTGTTGACGATGGAATTTTGTCGATCTTAATTGACAATTAACCATTGACAATTAACAATTACAATTTGAATCCCACAATGAAAAGCAGTGCAATCGTAGCATTTTCATAACCGGATGAGTAATACCCTTTGAGTTCAACGGCGTATGAAATTTTAGGCTTTTGGGCAAACCGGTATCCGAATGTGGCTGAAAAATCTGACAGTGACCAGGTCTTAGCATCAAACTTATATTGACTACTGTCGGTATTACTTACATTATTAAATGTAACGGACTGACCCATGGCCCAGTTTGCATAAAATTTCTTTGAAAACTTCATAGATACTACGAACATGAGAGGAACTGAAGAATTTGTTATATCCGCCTTTGGCTGGGGTGATCTGCTTTTCACCGAGTATAAACGGTAATATCCGGTTTCAAATCCAAGGGCTACAAATGAATGCTGAGGTTCCCACATAAACCTGGCGGATATAGCATATTTGAAATTGCTGACTTCATCTTTTAATATGACAAGGTTATTGATAAAATAACTCGGCCCGGCTCCGGCATAGACGGAAAATTTATGATATTTACCCGTTTCCCCTTCACCATTTTGCGCCATTGACCGACCGGTCATCAGACCTAAAAAAACGGCTATTATTAACTTATGAATTCGCATGCTATATTATTAAATGCCCGTTAGATTTAATTGGAATTATTTCATCGTGTAAAAATCATACACTACGTAACAGGGATAGTCAGATATAAAACCATCGAATTGTCCGTTCTGAATATAATTTGCGATCAGCCCATCGTCGTTCAGTGTCCAGCTGATTACTTTGATACCCTGGGCATGTGCCTGGGCTACATCAGTCAACAGTAAACCCCTGGAATAGCGTGGTCCCCAGCGCGTACTTCCATTATCAATTACATCCTGCAATGTCAGTTCACACATGGTTTTTAAACTGGTATCTGCGCGATAAGGGGGGTAGGACTGAAATTGCCCGATCACGGTTGCAGAGGGTATATCCGCAAAGATGACCACATGTCGTCCTACCGCTTTCGCATGCGCCTGGGCATTTAATACAATGGGATGGAGCGCCTGGAATATACCTTCGTCACCTTTGATATCCATCCAGAAATACGTCATCGTAGTGGAGTCAATAAAATCCTTCAGACATTCTTCCAGAGAAGCAATTTTTTGACCGTCAATCAGTGTAATATATTGTTCCAGGAAATTAAAAGAGAATTGGTTGTAGTCACCGGAAATCGGACTTTTTTGTGTAAGACGAATATCGATATTCCCATCGTGCATCATAATGGGAACGCTATCCCGTGTAAGCTGAACATCAAATTCCAGTCCGTTGACTCCGTAATCCTCATCATTTAAAACGCCTAACAAAGAATTTTCCGCGAAGGGCGGGTTGGCCACTGTTTGTACTCCATGATGAGAATAGATCTCGAAGGGCGTACTTTGTGTGTACGCCGAAAAATGCTTTGTGAACTTAAGACTCAATGGGGTTTGTGTGCCATTACTATTTTCAATATTTCCATTCAGGACGAGATTGTCGATATTACCGGTACTCAGAAAGGCATTTGCATCAGCTTTTGGCATGCTGAAACTGACAAGACCCTGCCTGGCATCCTGCGAATACCGGAAGAAACCTGCAAATTTTAAAGAACTGTCATTCTGTTCAAGTCCGTATTTCAGGATCATAAAAATGCCTCCGTTACCAAAAAAAGACACCCTGTATTTGGAAACCTTACAAACAAAACTGGTTCCCAAGGCCGTACTGCCACCGGGTCCCACTTCGTAAATGGCTTCCATCGGCTTCATTTGTGTATTGGAGATAAAGGAAACATTTCCAAGATCAATAGGTGGTTGTAAAACGGTCTGATTCCTTGAGCAGGAAAAGAAAATAAGGAGGACAATCAGATATTTGTATGTATTGCGGAAGCTCATAATTATTTTTATTTCAGTTATAAGTTTAAACCAACCTTGAACTCAGGCATCCAGTATCTTTTCCCATTCACGGGAAATGCCGGCCATGCTATGATATGGTACTGGATATAATCCATTTGCAACCCGAAACTAATTGCTCTGTTTTTATACAATTTCTGTTCGAAACTGGCAGAGAAGCTGTAGCCGTTGATAAAGCTGTTTGCGGTGGTGAGCGTGTTTTTGTCTTCCGTTATATACAATACGCTGGTCACATAAAGATCTGCCCTGAACGTTACTGCGGTTTTGGCGAAAGCGTGACCGAATGAAATGGATGGTTGCTGTTCCCAACCGGTTAAAGTAGTTGCAAATCCAAACTGATTTAGTCTGCCATAATTCCAGGCAACGTTCCATCCCAGGCTGATATAGTTATCCTTGACTTTATAATTCCAGTAAGGCCCGAGATAGATCCGGTTGGAAATGATCAGGCTTGAAAGCCCGGCCTGCAGGTTAAAGCCCTTTGGCAGTGTATATTTTGCCTGATATGAAAACATAGGGGCTGTTATATTATCCAATGTCCAGTCTTTGGGCGTAACCACATATAAAACGGAAATAGAAGAAGAGTAGTGACCGGAGGGCAGGGGCTGGGGCAGAAAAAAACTCGCCTTGTAAATATTAAAACTGTCTTCCTGGTTTTTCTGTCCAAAACTGAAAAGACATGAAATCAGCATGATGAAAACCAGGATAGTCCTGCTATTACGATGACTAGGGCATGTATTCACTAATTATTTTTTATTGCGTTGAAATCATTTCAAAAGGATCTGAAACGAGGCGGCTGTCAATATCTGACTATTCATTCACTGAAAAGCAGCTTTGTAAGGGATCGATTTGGTTATACCACAATTTATTTAATCTTTTAGTAATTAAGATCCGGCCAACTCATTTAACCGATAAACAGAGATGTTGAATCCATTATGCAACCGTGAGAAAAGGGATTTTGGCATATTTAAACCCTTTATACATCTGATCTACCAGATCTTCATCAAGTAAAAATCTGTTCAGAAATTCTTTTGAGATCCAGGTTTTATTCAGCGGATGAGATTTGAGCGACTTTACAAGAATATCAGCCTCAGCCTTTCTGTTCATATGGTATAATGTGGCAATGCGTAAAATGATATTCAGACCGAGATCCGGTATGGCCATTTCATCTGAACATGCAAATGCGAGGGAATATTCTTTTTGTTTAAAATGATATAAACTAATGAAGAATCCAAATAAAGCGGGGTGAGATTTATTCCGGAACATAGAATTCCGTATCAGTTCGATTCCGCGGTTATATTCCCCGGCAGCAATCATCAGGCAGCCGCATATACCCATAATTCCAACGGCATTGGGATTCAGGCTGATCGTATTTTCAAGTTCATCCAGGGCAGCCTGTCTGTTATGTAAGATAATATGGGCCATGGCCAGAGCAATATGGGCATGCTGGCTTACCGGATTTATTTTCAGAGCGGTCCGCGCAGTCCTTAGACCCTGAACTACCGGGTTTTCCTCAGTAACTTGTTCAAATAAAAACGCCATCAAAGAAAGTTGCCCCAAAAAGGCCCAGGCCAATTCATCCGACGGATTTTTTTCAGTAGCATGCTGCATGGCCGCATAGGCTTTTTTAAATATTTCTTCGTTGAATCGGGAATAAAATATGTTGTACCATGATTGTGTAGTGAAAGACGCGTTGTCCGATTTGCTTTTTGTAAGTCCGCGGGACAAATGTTGTATAATGATTCCCGTGAAATCTCCCAATACAGCGACCACCGAGTTTACAATAAGATCGCCAATTTCAAACAGATTGGAAGAATTGTATTTATGATGGTGCAATTCCGTCCAAATCTGCGCAGCTGAATGTGTTTCTGTTAGTTGAACGGCCACCCTGAGTCTCTTTGCTTCAAACTGTACATTCCCGGTAATTATATATTGCGCGCCGAAATGAGTTGCGATTTCATGTATGTCTTTATTCCTGAATGCACGCTGTTGTGTTGTGTAATAGGAAATCACCGAAAAATCGGGGAACCTTCCAAACTCCGCGCTCAGTTGCTGGCCCAGGTTGTCCGTAAATGCCTGGCGGGATATATCCGTTTCAAAAGTCCTGAAAGGCATCACAGCCAGTGTAACTGTATCAGCAGGCATTTCAGGTTTTACAGATTTTGTTTGCAGTTCTGGGGTTGGGGTTCTCAGGAACTTATTCGAGAATGCCGGAATATAACTGCCCTTGGGTACTGTGATCTCAATTTCATCAGCGATGCCCAAATCTTTATAATAATAGTTTAGGGCGCGACGAAGCCTGCCTGCATGTATGCGGACGATGGCATCTTGTTGAGGTTTAAAACTAATTGGCTTATTTAAAACATTGACAGCTATGGTATACTCCTTAATGGTGTTAGACCTTCCCTCCAGGGTCTCTTCAATAATGTAAGATAAAAATCGCCTGAGTATATCTGAAACCGCAAATACGGGGCAACGGAATATTTTTTGGAGCTGCGCAGATATAAGCGCTTCCGAAAAAGTTTCGGCAGCATCCGGTATAGTTTTGGTACCCATTGGATGAGGTTTTACAGTTAAATGCCTGATTAGCCAATCTTTGCGCTACCAATAGATTATCTTGAGTAAACCGGGAACCGGATTCCAAATTTAAAAGTAAGTATAAACAAACGATTAACCACAAATTATACGCTTTAGTTCATAGCGACAACTATTCATTAACGACAACTATTCATGAACGCACTTCAATCCGAACTGGGCCTGATTAAAAGCAGGTTTCCTGATCATAAATCTGCTATAGACTATTTGTACAGAAATGATAATGATTTTAAATCCCTCTGCGCCGACTTGTTTTTGTGTACTAAAATGATTCATGATTTCGAATTGGAAATTTCCGAGAAACAACATGCTTTGGTTGAATACCGGGAAATTGTGAAGGATCTGGAAACAGAGTTATGTATGGTCATCAAGGCCACCCCTGCGGATGAATAAGCGTATATTCGTTATTGTTAGTAATGAGGACCGTATCCCTTGTCCGTCGCTTATTTTATTGGATCAGTATGCATTCCGGATTCATTGGTCTTCCAAAGAACACTTCAATAACGCATTATTGTAATAAAGAAAAGTATAGGTTGATCCGGCATCAAACTCAAGTTCGAAAAAACCACCGGTATCCCACATTAAATAATCATACGGGGAAGGACCCTTGCCATAACGGATCATCTCTTTTTCGGATAGCATGTTCTCTTTGCTTCCCGCACCACTAATTATATAGTGAACCTGGTCCTTCGTATAAAAATACTGAAGAGCATGCAGATGTCCGCTTGCATAATAAATTCCCGGATAGCGGTACAGGATGCTAGCTATTTTTGAAGTCATCGTTTTATAAGAGGGAAACTGAATGTAAGATGCTTTTATTCTTTGGAAAAAGTATGGATGACTAAATTTTTTGTTTAGAGGGCCGATGGAGTAAACCGGATGATGGGCAACGATCACTATCTTTTGTTTCAATACAAATCCCGCCCGGATAATACTATCCAGCCTGTCGTAAAATAATAATTCCTCCTGCGGGATCTTCTTTTTTTTTATACCTGTCATAACGATCCGGTACGTGTCAATAAATATCAGCCGTATGGTTTGATGGTTTAATTCTACATAATCGGGACCATAGCCACCATTTTTTGGAAGAAACGTGTTTCCGGGGTTTGCAATGCCGGAGTTCTCTGCCAGATTTTTCGAAATATAGGCTTCTTCCATGGCCAGTTTGGGACGGCCCCGTTCGTATGATAAACGATTCCACCAGTCATGATTACCGGGAATAAAGAAAACCGATCCCTGATAGTGTTCCACCAGTGCCAGCTGGGAATTTATTTTTTCAATGGTGCTTTGGCTGCTGTCAAATCCTTTGTAACCAAAGGGGATTAGGCCCCCTAGAATGTTTTTATAACAGTTATCTCCCAGGAAAACGACCGCGCTGTTTGGGCTCGCTGATAATTCCTTTCGAAGATTGACCAGCGTTTCTCCTGATTCTTCATGATCTCCGGCATCACCTACCAGGAAAATCTTAAAACTATTTTGCGCGGATACTATTTGTAAAGACAGTACAAGTGTCCAGAGAGTATGTATAGTCAGACGCAGAGGTCTTGCAAATCTCATCCCTTTTTTATTGCAAGTTGCGTTTTAAAGTGTAAAGCGTAAAGCATAAAGCATAAAGCTTTCGGTATTGTGCCCTGAGCCTTACACTTATTGCCGGTTTTACTGTTAAATGCGGCAAAATTAGAATCCCCCTTTCGGGATGGGTAAATTTGGAATTGCATATTAATCAACTAATTAATAGATAATGAAACTAGTAATGAGGGTAAAGCTTAAAATAAATAATAAATTCAAAATATTTCAAGGATTAATGCTTTTTTTATGCAGCCTGTTGTCTACGGTTCATACTGACGCCCAGATATACAACGATTCTTCAAAAAAATTCAAAATCTATCTTGAGCCTTATATCATGTTTACCAGTATGAGCGGTACGACTGGTATCGGAAATCTTCCGAATACTTTTATTTGTGTTCCTGCAGGTAAGGTTTTCAGTTATCTTAAAATCGGAGGTATGTTGTACGGAGAGGTTCACAATGATCAACTCGCCTTCACATCCGATTTATTTTATGCGAATCTGACACAGGATGCATCAGGAAAAAACGGTGTGCTAAACGGAACAGCCATGCTAAAACAATTCTGGTGGGAACTGGAGAGTCTTTACAGGATCAGTGCATGGCTGGAATTCGGAGCCGGGGCGCGGATCAACGATATCACGGCGTCGACAGATATTAATGTGATTACCCCCGGCGGCGGAGTAAATAGGAGTAACTCCAAATCCAATACATGGGTGGATCCGCTCCTGGTAACCCGTTTAAAGAAAGTGGTAAATGGCAAATGGCTTTTTCAACTGAGGGCAGATATCGGAGGATTTGGTGTTGGTTCACAATTTGCCTGGCAGGTGCAACCAGACATTTTTTTTCGCGTATCCAAACTGTTGCAATTTGGCCTGGGTTACCGGATCATTTCGATGGATTATAATAATGACAGTGGCGGTGGTGACAGGTTTGTATATGATATGGATGAATATGGGCCTCAGATCAAAATAGGTTTGAATTTTTAATGAGAACTCCAAACTAACTTTTTCTTTACTTACCGGCATTGACTTATAAAAATTACCAACATATATTTTTCAGGGAACAAAAAAAAATAATCAACTGGTTTGCCGGATTATTTTTTTTATTACTGTGCCATTTGCAGGGTTACGGTCAGGAAAAAAAACCGCTCCCGGATTCACTGAATTTCAATAAACAAGTTGATATTTTTGACGTTATTCGCAAATGGACCGGAAAAGCAGCCAAAACGCAGAGCTCTCTTCCAGAGAAAGGGATCAAGAATTTGTCGCTACTGCCGATTGTCGGATATACACCCGCCAATGGATTTGTGATCGGGGCGGCGATCAGTGTAACTGAATTTATGGGTGAACCGGTAAATACCAATTTATCGTCAGCATTAATCAACGTGTCTGTGACTACAAAGAGTCAGCTTCTTTTGAATTTAAAGTTTGACGTCTATTTACCCGGAAATAAATGGTACATATCAGGCGACAATCGTTTGTTATTTTTTAACCAGGATACTTATGGCCTGGGGATTTATGGACTAAAAAACCAAACATATTCGCTGGGTTTAAATGGCGGTGAGCAGATTTCTGATTCCGCACAACCCATGAAGTTTAATTATGTCCGGTTATATGAAGTCGGTTTAAGGCAATTTGCAAAGCACTGGTATGCGGGTGTGGGTATTATGATCGACGATAATTTTAAGATTAATGATCAGTCACTCCGACTGGATACGCCTGTCCATCTGACGTCTCATTATAACTATTCAAGCGCTTATGGATTTGATACCGCTCATTATTCGGCGAACGGATTGTCGGTTCATCTTATGCACGACAGCCGGGATAATCCCATCGAGCCATTTAAAGGAAATTATTTCAATTTGGCATTTCGTTCAAACACGGTTGCCTTTGGAAGTACGAAGGCCAGTACGATGCTCTACTATGAATACAGAACCTATTTCGGATTAAATAAATCTGTTCCCAGGGACGTGCTCGCCTTCTGGTTCTGGGGTGTTTCCGTTACATCCGGCAAAATACCCTATCTGGAGCTTCCGGCGATCACATGGGATACTTATAATCGGTCAGGCAGAGGTTATATACAGGGGAGGTTCCGTGGAGACAATATGGTATATGGCGAAACGGAATACCGCTTCCGGATAACAAATAATGATCTGTTGGGCGGTGTTGTATTTGTAAATTGTACCACTGCCAGCAATCCGTTAACACATCAGTCAGTTTTTAATACACTTGCTCCCGGCTACGGATTTGGGCTGCGTATCCTGATGAATAAAAATGACAGAACCAATATATGCGTGGATTATGGAAGGGGTAATGGTTTTGCCGGAATATACTTCAATATCCGGGAAGCGTTTTAAGCGTTACGCCTAACGCTTAACGCGTAACGACTAACGCTTAACGCGTAACGCAAAACTTAGCGCTTTCCTTTAAATTTATTATTATTCCCAAAAATTATTGGCAAACGGGAATTGCAATTTAATATTTGCAGTAAATAATTCATGATGAGGAAATTTTTTGTATTTCTATTTATACTTGTTTTTGCATTCGGTCATATTTGCAGAAGCCAGCCGCTTAAACCCGGCTTTGATAAATCCGAATGTCTTACGATGCTTGAAATCGGTTCTAATTTCGGGGACAGCATATATGCCGGTAAGTTTCCAAAACCTGCGGGATATAAAATGATTTACAGCTCACCTGTTGTCGGTATGGATAACCGCTGGGAACTCTGGCTGAATGACAGTGGTGTGGCCGTGATCAGTCTGCGCGGAACAACGGCGGCTGCCATCAGCTGGCTCGAAAATTTTTATTCGGCCATGGTACCGGCGGTCGGCGAATTACATCTGGCCGATTCTTTTGATTTCAAATATGAACTGGCTACAAATCCCAGGGCGGCTGTACATGTAGGGTGGCTGATCGGGGTTGCTTTTCTTTCAAGAGACATTCTTCCTAAAATAGATTCCTTGTATAAAAAAGGCATAAAGAATTTTTTCATTTCAGGACACAGTCAGGGGGGTGCGCTTACTTTTCTGATGACCTCTTACTTGTATAGTTTGCAAACGAAAAATAAATTGCCTGCGGATATACGCTTTAAGACATACAGCACGGCTGCTCCCAAAGTGGGGAATTTATATTATGCGTATGATTACGCAGCAATGACACAGTTTGGATGGGCTTACAATGTGGTAAACTCAGCAGACTGGGTACCGGAAGGCATGTTCTCCATTCAAACGCCGGATGATTTTAATAATACTAACCCATTTACAAATGCCAAAGAACTGATTGGCAAACTTCCTTTTCCAAAAGACCTTGTATTGAAATATATTTATAACAGGATGGATGGACCCGTCCGAAAGGCCGAATATCGTTTTCAGGATTGCCTCGGAAAAGGACTTGAAAGTTATGTGAAAAAAGCCCTTCCGGGATTTCAACCGCCGGCTTCTTATGTTAACAGCATGGATTATGTGCGGGTAGGAAATGTGATCGTATTGCTGGCCGATGCGGATTACTATAAATTATTTCCTGACAATCCAAATACTATTTTTGTGCACCACTTTCACGAGGCATATTATTACCTGGCCAGGAAATTACCAGAGAGTAATTCGTCGCCGGCGCCTTAGTAAAATGTCTTTTACATCTTTTTGTTCAACCCATTGGTTTAACCGGATCGGATGAAGAAATATAGAGTTCATTTGAAGTGTTCTCTTTCCAAACCTCCGTTTTAGTGTTATGCCGAACTATAATTTCAATAAATATTCTTAATTTAATTGGGCAGAATCGGTTATGTTGCGCGCCGGCTATATAAAACTACTCGACATGAAATGGCTTCCACTGGTGCTGTTATTTTTCATATTTGCCTGCAGGCCCAAAGGACCGGTTTGTCTGATTAATGCCACAGATATATTAAAAAACGCTACCGGAAAATTAATTACCCTGAAAGACTCCGGTCATAAAATTACTGCAGTATACGACGAGGGGTGGGACAGCCTGAAGGGAGGCGCCTATTTGTTTTATCCCAATCAATTATTAAAATCCTACACATTTTATCAGAACCGGGTCGCTGTTTATATGGAGTCATATGATGAGTATGGTTACCTGATCGGGACAAGAGGCAGTCCGATGGTAGATCGTGTGATCAATGAACTTGGAACTGATTCTGCTTATGTTCAGGTTTATTTTTTTAGCCCGATGAAAATATACCAGCAGCTAAATATCAAAATCAATAATAATAAGGCTGTTAATTATACACTGCAAAAGGACAGCATCTATTCGAATATGCTGTCGACATCATTCGGCATCAACACCGACAGCCTGAGTCGGATCAATATGTATTCCCGAATAAAATATCTGGACAACTGCAGCAAGGTAGAACATATACTTAGTGATTCTGTTTTCCTCATAAAAGACTCCAAAAACGGTCTATCACCCGCCCCGGTAAAATGAGCCTCGTTTTCTACAGATGTGCAGGCATGGAAATTGAATATTCTATGCTGAACAAAAAATCTGTTATGAAAACAAAAACATGTATTAAACAAAAATTTGCATTTCTTCTCTTTGTCGCATCATTGGTAATTTTTTCCACAGTTCACGCCCAGCAACAACAAACGTCAGATGAATCGGCATTGGCCACAAAGTTTGGGATCAAAGGAGGGTTGAATTTAACAAACCTTTCCTCTGAGGATTTTACTGATAATCATTTGAAACCAGGATTTAACGTGGGAATATTCTCGAAGATTCCCATCACACCGGGATTCTCGATCCAGCCGGAATTATTGTACAGTCTGAAGGGTTCAAAAACCGACTATAATAATTTTGCTGAAGGGACCGGCGAATACAGGTTTAACCTGGGCTATGTTGAATTACCGATTTTAGCTGTAGTAAATCTGACAAAAAATTTCAGCATCCATCTGGGAGGTTATGGAGCCTATCTGACGAATGCCAATGTGAAAGATGTAAATAACAACGGCACCATTCAGAGTATTACGGATCTGAATGCGAATGATTTCAACCGCTGGGATTTTGGACTGGCGGGTGGTTTGGGTTTTGATATCGAAAACTTTACCATTGGCGCAAGATATAATTACGGTCTCACAGATATTGGGAAATCGAATAATTTAACGGGTGCTGCGTTGGGAAGTGCCAAAAATAACGGGCTTTCCATTTATGTAGGATTTGGATTTTAAACCCACGGTCGGTAAAAGAATTTTCGGGGAACCGCTTCTATTAACCTTTTGAAAGCAGGTTGTAGAAGCGGTTCCTCATTCTTGTTTATCAAAGAAGTCGGCCATTTGGTTCAGATAACGACTGGTACAGGTTGAATTACCATTTTGTATGAGTATGCGATACCGAAAAATTATTTTTTCACTTTTCTTCATTTTCAGGTTCAGGGTCGTTTTCCCATTGGTAAATATTTTTTCGCCTAATGGATTTGCTGCGAAAAGACCATATCCCCGCGCATGCCAGAACGTTGGATAGTTTGGATTGCCCTTATGATCAAATATAGTAATGCTCACGGAATCATTTTTTATCTTACCAAATACCTTACACCACCGGCCTCGTGTACTCCAGGCAGAATCTCCCCGTTTACCTTCACTGGTGAGGTAATCTCCATTAGAAGAAATATTTTGTTTTACAGTGTTTTTATTTCCTTTATTGTCGGTATAAAGCTGATCCTGTCCTGTGGGTATTTGCAACTCGCGTGTAAGCCGCAAACCCAGCATTCCGTCCTTCGCATCCGCGAATAAAATTTCGGTATCTGCTGTCAGCTCTGTTATCCGGTCGATGATTCTTTCCTGATTATCCGTACCGCTGAATTCATATCGGGTATTTTCTTCCATCAGGGCCTGGTTCTGCTGATTCACCCATCTGGCATGATACCGTAGTATACCGGTTGTTCCGGAACTGAGTTCCAGAATACTGTCTGTTTTTATCCAGCCGTATTGTGATTTCTTGTCCAGTGGAATGGCGTAGGAGTTATTCCAGAAATCCAGACCATTTACATTTTCATATGTAAGCCAAAGGCCCAGGTGGTGTGGATGATCAGTCGGTTCTCCCGATCTTGGGTCCAAAGGAAATCCGCGCGTGACCGTGGCTCCGCCCGCATCATGTATGGGAAATAAAACAGGTTTCTCGAGAGTATCGGGATATATAAAACTGGTGAATAGGGAATTCCCAATATGGATCTCAATTTTATTTTCATTTTTAACCTTCAACAATTCCACCCGTTCCATCTGTTGGGCATTCAATAGGAGAGGAGAGCATACAAATAATAAAAATAATTTCCTGTAGTGCAAGAATTCGTCAGATTATGAATAAAGAAAAATCTTTCCGTCTGCCATAACGTTCTGCGTAGCTTCATCGAATGTAGCCTTCGCACCTGTGTGAACCGCCGCATTGGTCATGATATTTGCGATAGAATGACTATATCCTGCTTCTACCGGAGCGTTCGGCTGTTTACGGCTACGAACACATTCCATCCAGTTTCGTATATGGGCGGAGGTCAGACTATCTCCACCGGTATTTGCGGATGTCACGACTTTTTCTGCACTGGACAATTCCATAGCCGGCAGAAGATTGGCCTGCATATGCATAGCTTCCGCAAAATGCTGAGTAAGTCCTCCGGCCGGCGTAATTTTATTTGTATCGAGGTTTAGTTCCCCGCCATTGGAATAATATACTTCCGTCGCATGATCATCGCCGTTATCCATGCGCGACTGAAAACTCACCTGGAAGCCAGTTGACGGATCATTTTGGGGTCCATAATCAAATACGGCCGTAATGGTATCCCAGTTTTTTCTTCCGTCCTTCCACATGTAAATTCCTCCGTTGGCAGTCACTGAACGTGGATGCTGCAGACCGGTGAACCAGTGTACCGTATCAATCTGATGGCTCATCCATTGTCCCGGCAATCCGGAGGAATAGGGCCAGAAAAGACGGTATTCCAGATAATACCGGGGGTCAAAAGGAACATAAGGCCTGTTAATCAGAAAACGTTTCCAGTCCGTATCTTCTTCCTTTAAAAGGGGAACCAGTTCAGGTCTACGCCAGCGTCCGGGCTGGTTTACATTCCAGGTTAATTCAACCATAACAATATTTCCAAATTTCCCCGACCTGATAAATTCATTTGCCGCCATATAATTGACTCCGCTTCTTCGCTGGGATCCAATCTGAACTATTTTGCCGGAAGCCTTAACAGCCTTTAACGCAGCCCGGTTATCTTCCATGGTTTCCGCGAATGGTTTTTCCACATAAGCGTCACAGCCACCGTCCACAGCCTGGATTGCATGACGCGCGTGTTGAAAGTCGGCTGTACTTATAAATACGGCATCCGCCAGTTTCTTATCATATAACTCTTCATTGTTTCTGCAACCCACGATATCATGATTCATTTTTTGTTTCCACTGCGCAACACCTTCTTCTCTTCGCCGGCTCCATATATCTGAAACGGCAACGATATCGAAATTCAATTCTTTATAATGATTCATGAAACAGGGCATGTGCGTGGATCTGTGTCTGTCTGAAAACCCGACAACACCCACACGAACCCGGTCATTGGCACCTATGATTCTATTATAACTGGAAGCCGTGAATCCTGTGCGTGCGAGTAAAACAGCGGATGCGGCCAGAGAAGATTTTCTGATAAAAGCACGTCTGGAATTTTTCATTGACTTTTTTTTACAATCGTTTCCTAAAGATAACGCAATGTAAAAAAATCTATTCGGTCAATTTAGGAGCTGTTTCCAGTATTCGCCGAAGAAATTGGCGGGATTCTTTTTCTTTTGAATTGGATAAATCATATAACGTGATTTTATCCAGTAACTGATCAACAGTGAATTGTATCATTTGCCAGAGAGAACGGGCGGAACAATCAACAGAATTTGTACAAAGGTTTACCGAGCCGGCATGCTGGCCGCAAAAATCCTTATCATATAATACGCCTCCCAACGCCTGCAAAACGTATCTTATTTTAATTTCTCTCGATGGTTTTGCCAGCACATAACCACCTTTGTAACCGGGCGTGCTGTTTATGAACCCTGCCATACGGAGGGTTCTGGTCAATTTAGCAACGTAGGTACTGGTAAGCCCTTCTGCCTTACTAAGCTGGGGAATACTCATACCATCTTCCGTTTCGCAACACGCGATCCGGATGAGTACCCGCAAACCAAATTCTTCCTGCGCAGTAATTTTCATATTAACAATTTAATCGTAAGCTCAAAGCCTGCCTGCTTTCCGGCAGGCATAAAACGGAAGACTGTATCTAAAGCCAGCCAAGTTCAACTTGGGCGACCTCCGACATTCTGCTTTTATCCCAGGGCGGTGTCCAGGTAACGGCGACGTGCACATCATTCACACCTTCTATTTCCCTTAATTTCTGATCCACTTCAACAGGTAGTGATTGCGCAGCCGGACAACCCGGGGCTGTGAGCGTCATAACAATCTGCACATTATTGATGGGCAGAATATTAATCTCATAGATCAGACCCAATTCATAAATGCTCACCGGTATTTCCGGGTCAAATATTGTCTGTAATTTTTCTATTACTTTTTCTTTTAAATCTTCCATTTCCTAATTTTTTGAAGGAACGGGATCCTTTATCTTATAGGCCAGGGCGTAATGTTTCATTTGTTTTACCATACTCAGTAGTCCGTTCGACCTGGTTTGCGCCAGATGGGTTGTCATCCCGATTTCCCGGATAAAGTCCATTTTAGCCTCCATTATTTCATCAGGTGTTCTTTTATTCAGGACACGAATCAACATACTGATCAGACCCTTTACAATGACCGCATCACTGTCTGCCTGGAAAAATAATTTTCCGTCTTCGTAATCCGCTACCAGCCAAACGGATGACTGACAGCCCCTGACCCTGTTTTCGTCAGTTTTATATTTTGGATCCAGGGGCGATAGTTTTTTCCCCAGATCAATAATATATTCATATTTATCATCCCATGAATCAAACAAGGCAAACTCACTGATGATTTCCTGTTCAGTCTCCGCAATGTTCGGTTCCGGATTCATCAGGATAATATTTTAACAACCCGCAATAATCCTTTTATCAGTTCATCTATTTCATAGCGGGTATTATAAATTGCAAATGAAGCCCTGGCCGTTCCGGGAATACAAAAGTGATCCATCAGCGGCTGGGCACAATGATGGCCCGTTCTCACGGCAATTCCACGGTTATCCAGCAATATGCCGATATCCTGCGGATGAGCTTTTTCAATTACAAATGAGATCACGCTTACTTTTTCTTTTGCCTTTCCTATGATCTTCAGACCGGGAATTTTTTCAAGTTCCTGCTGTCCGTAATCCATCAGGTCGCGCTCATGCCGCCGGATTTTTTCTTTCCCGATGGACTGAACAAAATGAAGAGCTGATTTAAAAGCGATCACGTCGGCTATATTGGGTGTACCGGCTTCAAATTTATAAGGCAGGTCGTTAAAAGTTGTTTTTTGCAATGTTACCTCTTTGATCATCTCGCCGCCGGCCTGAAAAGGAGGCATCGCTTCGAGTATCGCTTTCTTTCCGTATAAAACACCAACACCCGTAGGTCCGTACAGTTTATGTGCCGAGAATGCAAAGAAATCGCAGTCCAGGTCTGTGACATTAATGTCCAAATGGACGGCCGACTGTGCTCCGTCTACCATAAACAATGCTCCCACGGCGTGTGCATCTGCGATCATCTGCTTCACCGGATTAACCGTACCCAGCGCGTTTGATACATGCACGATAGAAACCAGTTTTGTTTTTGGTCCCAGCATTTTTTTATACTCATCCAGTATTAACTCGCCATTTTCATTGATGGGTATCACTTTCAAAATGGCTCCTTTCTCTTCACATAATAATTGCCAGGGTACAATATTGGAATGGTGTTCCATATTGCTGATGATGATCTCGTCATTAGCCTGGATATTTTTTCTCCCCCAGGAATATGCCACCAGGTTGATTCCTTCCGTAGTACCCCGGGTAAAAATGATTTCTTCCCTGGAACCCGCTCCGATAAAGGATTTAACAGCATCCCGCGTATGTTCGAAGGCAGCCGTCGCTTCTTCTGCCAGGGTATGAATGCCCCGGTGAATGTTGGCATTATAGTTTGTATAGTAATGCATGAGTGCATCCAATACCTGCTGAGGCTTTTGGGTAGTAGCCGCATTATCCAGATAAATGAGAGGCCGGCCTTTTACCTCCCGGTTCAATATGGGAAATTCCTGCCGGATGATATTTATATCCAAGGATTTTGATTTGGTAAGCGGCGCATTCATGATAAATCTTTTTCCAGACGATGATTGATCAGCTTTTCAACATATAACTTTATTGCTTCAGGTTTTACCTGCTCAAGAATATCGGAAGCATAGGCACTCAGCAACAGGTTGCGGGCAGTTTTCTCTGAAATACCGCGGGATTGTAAATAAAACAAACCTTCTTCATTCAGACGTCCTACTGTACAGCCATGTGTGCACTTCACATCGTCTGCAAATATTTCCAGCTGTGGTTTCGTATTCACGCTGCTGGAATCAGAGAGCAGTATATTCTTGTTGCTCTGATAAGCGTTTGTTTTTTGTGCCGCCTGCCTCACAAATATTTTCCCGTTAAAGACCCCTGTTGCGTTATCGCTCAAAATACCTTTATACAATTCGTTGCTCAGGCAGCTGGGCTTGATATTATCAACGATGGTATGATTGTCAATATGACTATGACCGGATTGAAAATAAAGTCCATAGAGATGCGCCTCGCAATTTTTTGCATCGAGAATAACATTCAGGTTATTTCGTACCAGACCGCCATTTAATGAAATGGTAACGGTATGGGTAAAACTTTTACCTACCTGGCGAATATGGGTGGTACTTACCTGGTTTGTATTAATGCCATCGTTTTGAATTTTGTAGTATTCCAGCCGGGCAGCATTTTCAACAATGATCTCCATGACCTGATTTGTAAAACTTTCATTGCTGCCCAGTGTTGAATAGGATTCAACCACCTGAACCTGAGCCTGCTCCTGGACGATCATCAGGCTGCGCGGCTGGGAAAGAATATTGACAGACCGTGCATCCGTAACGTGATAAATATAAAGCGGATGTTCAATTTGTCTGCCCTTTGCCACATGAATGAAAACGGCTCCATGTACAAAAGCCGTATTTAATGCGTTGATCCCGTCTTTCAGGTAATGGCCACTGTCTCCCAGCCATTGTGTGACCTGGTCACGATGACCGTTATTCGCAGCTTCTTCCAGTGCAATCACCTCCAATCCGGCGGATTGTATTCTGGAAAGTGCAAAAGAATAAAACCCGTTTACAAATACCAGTTCATTGGCCTGAGCATGGCCCGGCAACCGGAATTTATCCAGGTCCGTTGTTGTAATGGTGCCCGTCAGCGGATCAGCGGGCAATTGAAATTCCTTATTAAAAAGCCCGGCTACACGGGTATATTTCCATTCCTCATGTTTCGATCCGGGAATTCCCATAGTGGAAAAAGCGGTAAAGGCCTGTTCACGGATTTTGTCGAGGCCTCCATGATCTTCACTTGGCTGGAACTGATCAAATCTTTCCTTAAAATATGCGATGGTATTCATTATATCTTGTTATGCTGCGATCAGGCCAGTTCTACTGTGTTTTCATTTTTTATAAAATCATATCCTCTTTCTTCCAGCTCCAGGGCAAGTTCCTTAGGGCCGGATTTTACAATTCTGCCATTATACAATACATGCACAAAATCGGGGACGATATAGTCAAGCAAACGCTGGTAATGTGTTACGACCAAAATGGCATTGTCCTTTCTGCGCAATTTGTTTACACCGTTCGAAACAATCCGGATGGCATCGATATCGAGGCCTGAATCTGTTTCATCCAGAATCGCCAGCTTAGGTTCCAGCATGGCCATCTGAAATACCTCATTACGTTTTTTCTCGCCGCCCGAAAAACCTTCATTCAGGGAACGGCTCAGTAAGGTTTGTTCCATGTTTACCAATGCCATTTTCTCCTTCATCCTTTTTAGAAATGTAACGGCATCCAGTGGATCTTCACCACGATATTTCCGTATTTCATTTACGGCTGTTTTTATAAAATTGACTGAATTAAGTCCCGGAATCTCTACCGGGTACTGAAAAGCAAGAAATAATCCTTCTGCCGCCCTGTGTTCCGGAGATAAATCAAGCAGGTCCTTACCCAGGAATTCGACAGAACCTTCCAGTACTTCATAATCACTGCGACCGGCGAGAACAGATGCCAGGGTGCTTTTACCCGAGCCATTGGGTCCCATGATCGCATGTACCTCGCCCGCATTTATATGCAGGTTGATCCCGTTTAAAATTTTCTTTCCCTCGATACCTGCATGCAAATTCTGAATCGTCAACATATTTCTACTTTATAATTATTGTTACGCTGTTATGATCGTTTATCGTGTATCGTGAATCGTTTGTCGATGACAGATCCCATAGTTGTATTTCACTTCCAGACTTCCATTCTTCCAGACTTCCACACTAACCTACGCTTCCCTCCAGGCTGATCGCGAGCAACTTCTGCGCTTCAACGGCAAACTCCATCGGGAGCTGGTTCATAACCTCTTTCGCAAATCCGTTGATGATCAGTGCTACGGCAGTCTCCGTATCAATGCCACGCTGGTTACAATAAAAAATCTGCTCCTCGCCAATCTTGGAAGTTGTGGCTTCATGTTCGACAATCGCCGTATTATTTCTGACCTCGATATAGGGGAAGGTATGTGCTCCGCATTTGTCTCCGAGCAGGAGGGAATCACATTGAGAAAAATTTCTCGAATTAGAAGCATTCTTACTAACATGCACCAACCCCCGGTAGCTGTTATTACTGAATCCGGCAGAAATTCCTTTGGAAACGATACGGCTGCGGGTGTTTTTCCCGAGATGCATCATTTTGGTTCCTGTGTCAGCCTGCTGGTAGTTGTTGGTAACCGCCACAGAATAAAATTCTCCGGTTGAATAATCACCTTTCAAAATAACACTGGGATATTTCCACGTTATGGCAGAACCGGTTTCTACCTGTGTCCATGATATTTTCGAATGATTGCCTTTGCAGATCCCTCTTTTCGTTACAAAGTTGTACACACCACCCATTCCGTTCTTATCACCCGGATACCAGTTCTGTACGGTTGAATATTTTATTTCGGCGTTTTCCTGCGTCACCAGTTCAACTACCGCCGCGTGCAATTGATTTTCGTCGCGCATGGGCGCTG
>Ga0206929_1057_pt1 | contig 29555 bp, 24 predicted proteins | sample Alteio_BWOrgHeat_19_FD_152929 | JGI IMG/M metagenome (GOLD analysis project Ga0206929, IMG submission 152929) | Enriched cells from forest soil in Barre Woods Harvard Forest LTER site, Petersham, Massachusetts, United States -... | ecosystem: Environmental > Terrestrial > Soil > Temperate forest >...
AGTTCAATATTGTAAATATCATTTTGTCGGCACTTATTTTCGGTTTGGGAGACGACTATAGTCTCTTCATCATGGATGGGCTGCTGCAGGAATATAAAACCGGGAAGAAGAATCTGTCGAGTTATAAATCTTCCATCGTCCTGTCGGCTGTTACCACACTGGCGGGTCTGGGCGTATTGATTTTTGCAAAGCACCCGGCGCTTCGTTCGATTGCGCTCATATCCATTACGGGCATTTTAAGTGTCGTTTTCATTGCGCAGGTGCTGATACCTTTTTTCTTTGATTTCCTTATCCGGAACAGGATCAGAAAACAGCTATTCCCCTGGACGGCGGCCGGACTGATCAAATCCGTTTTTTCCCTGAGTTATTTCGCCATCGGAAGCTGGCTGGTTACTCTGCTTGGATTTATTATTTTGAAGTTAAATCCTTTTGCGGGCAGGCGTGCACGATATTTTTACCATTGGGTGCTGTCTCATTACACATGGTCTGTTTTATATATCATGGGAAATGTGAAGAAGAAAATCATCAATCCGCAAAACGAAGATTTTTCCAGGCCCTGTATTATGATCGCCAACCACCAGTCTTTCCTGGATATCCTGGTGATGACCATGCTCCATCCCAGGGTCATTTTATTGACAAACAACTGGGTTTGGAATTCTCCTGTGTTTGGCCAGCTGGTCAGAATTGCCGGATACTATCCGGTTGCGCGGGGTATTGAAAACAGCATAGATTATATGGAATCACAGGTGAAAGCAGGTTATTCGATTGCCGTATTTCCGGAAGGAACAAGATCACCCGACGAAGAGATCAGACGATTTCATAAAGGCGCTTTTTTCATCGCTGAAAAGCTGGATCTGGATATATTGCCCATTGTGATCCATGGAACGGGTTATACGATGTCCAAGAGCGATTTTTTGCTGAAGGATGGGTATGTAACTATTAAATATCTCCCGCGCGTAAAGGCCGTTGACCTTTTCTTTGGGATAGACTATACAGAGAGGGCAAAATTTATGGGAAGATATTTCAGACAGCAATATGAAAAACTGAAAGCGGAAATGGAACAACCACGTTTCTTTAAGGAATTGCTGATCTATAACTATATATATAAAGGGCCGGTACTCGAGTGGTACCTGCGTGTAAAGATTCGTCTGGAGAAAAATTACCAGACATTCCATGATCTGTTGCCAAAACAGGGACGAATACTGGATATCGGTTGCGGATACGGATTTATGAGTTATATGCTCCATTTCGCGGCACCTGCAAGAGATTTGATCGGATATGATTATGATGAAGAAAAGATAGCCATTGCCAATCACTGTTTCAGCCGCGATACCAATATTCATTTTGTCACGAAGGATGTGAATGAGCTTCAGATTTCTGCGGCAGATGCCATTATTATATCAGATACGCTTCACTATCTTCAGCCCGCTCAGCAGGAAATACTGATTCGCAAATGCATGGATGCACTTCGTGCGGGTGGAGTGTTGGTTATCCGCGACGGTGACCGGGATATAACGGAAAAACATGAACGCACCAAATGGACGGAATTTTTCTCTACCCGCTTTTTCGCGTTCAATAAGACCTCCGGACTTCCACTGCAATTCTTATCCGGAAATATCATAAAGCAACTGGCTGCAAATCACCAGATGGACTGCCGGGACATGAATGATTCTGATATTACATCGAATCGTCTTTTTGTTATCACCCATCAGGTAAAAGCCTATGAAAAAGTTTGACGTCCTGATTATCGGTACCGGGATGGGCGGACTCGTCTGTGGTAATATTCTCGCAAAGCAGGGGTATACGGTATGTATGGTTGAAAAAAACAAACAGTTGGGCGGCTGCCTGCAGATATATGTCCGGAACAGGGTCATTTTCGATTCCGGCGTGCATTATATCGGTGGCCTGAATAAGGGTCAGAATCTCTACCAGATTTTCAAATGGCTCGGTTTGATGGACGAACTAAAACTGGAAAAAATGGATCCTGATTTCGACCGGATCATCCTGGATGACGACGAACGGGAATATCGGTTCATGCAGGGTTATGACGCGTTCGAAGAGGAAATGATCAAAGTTTTTCCTGATGAAGAAAAAGCGATTCGCCGGTATACCAAAACCATTCTTGAAATCTGTGACCGCTTTCCGCTATATCGTTTGCACTTGCATGACAACGGAGAAAAACAGGAAGCCATGGGGATTTCTGCTAAAAAATTTATTGAATCCATCACCGATAATAAAAAGCTTCGGGCTGTATTGGCTGGAAACAATATGTTGTATGCCGGCAGCGGAGAAACGACACCCTTTTATATCCACGCGCTGACCGTTAACAGTTATATCGAGAGCGCTTGGCGCTGTCTCGACGGAGGCTCGCAAATTTCAAAAATTCTTGCCCGGAATATTTCTAAATCAGGCGGCCAGATTATCAAAAACCGGGAAGTAAAAAAACTGAACGTAGAAGACGGTATCGTTAAAACCGCAGAGCTCAGCGATGGCGCCCTGATACATGCAGATTATTTTGTTTCGAATACGACGCCTGCGAATACTTACCGAATGACTGAGACCCATCTGATCAGGCCCGTCACGCGGAAAAGAATCGAAGCCATGCCCACAACGGTATCTTCATTCATATTAAACATTGTTTTTAAAAAAGACCGGTTTCCCTATTTAAAACACAATTATTATTATCAGAAAACGGGATCGGTATGGGAGATGGACAACTATGAAGAAAATGAATGGCCGCTTGGATATGCGATATACTGTTCACCTGCTGCAAAAAAGGAATTTGCCCGGGGGATGACTATTTTTGCATATATGCGGTATGACGAAGTGCGATCCTGGGAGAGTAGTTTTAACACTGTTTCCTCAAAACAAAACAGGGGAGCGGAATACGAGGCCTTTAAGGAAAGAAAAACGGAACAATTGCTGAACCGGGTGGAAGAAAAATTCCCGGGACTAAGAAATTCCATATTGCATACCTATACATCCACGCCACTTACCTTCCGGGATTATATTGGAAATGAAGATGGGAATCTATATGGAACGGCCAAAGATTACCGTAACCCTATAGGCACCCTCATTTCTCCCAAAACCCGGATACCAAACCTATTTCTTACCGGACAATACCTGAACCTGCACGGAATCCTCGGCACTGCGATCAGCGGCCTGATTACTTCCATTGCATTAACGGGTAAGGATGATTTCATTGAAAAACTTAGAAATGCCTGAGACAAAGAAAAAAAGAAGTCTGTTTCTCCGGATACTCGCAGTGCTTGGCTTGTTCATTCTGCTGGGCATTCTGTATATTTTAATCGTTTCAAGAATCAGTCCCCCGAAAATTACGGATAAGGAAGCATTGAGCTGGCAACGTGCAGAACCCAGTCCGGGATTTTATACAATAAAAAATAACTGGTTCAGGAAAAGCAAATCGGGATTATACGAACTCTATGTGGAAGGTCAGCCTTTTGAACGGGGTGTTGTGAATGGTGAATTATCAAAAGAGTTAATCCAGTTGCAGGAAGACTATTTCAATGACCAGATCAACAAGATGGTGCCTTCAAAATTTTACCGTCATTTCTTAAAATATGTGATAGGCTGGTTTAACCGCGACCTGGACAAATATGTGTCGGAGGAGGACAAAGAAGAGATTTATGGAATATCTCTTTCGGCTTCTGATAAATATGCTTATATCGGGAATAACTATCAGCGCATTCTCAATTATCACGCAGCGCATGATATCGGCCATGCTTTGCAAAACCTGGCCCTGGTTGGTTGCACTTCGTTTGGTACCTGGGGATCCAGGTCGGCAGACAGTACGATGATCATTGGAAGAAATTTTGATTTTTATGTGGGCGATCATTTCTCCGAAAACAAAATCGTTTCATTCGAGAAACCGGCAGACGGATTCAAATTTATGTATGTTACATGGGGTGGATTTATCGGCGTGGTATCGGGAATGAATGAAAAGGGACTGACGGTCACTATCAATGCAGCAAAATCCGATATTCCTTCCGGTTCCGCTACGCCGGTATCCCTGGTGGCTCGCGAAATACTTCAATATGCAGAAAACATTGAGGGCGCCATGGCCATCGCGAAGAAAAGAAAAATGTTTGTATCCGAATCTTTTCTGATCGGTTCAGCAGAAGACAACAAAGCAGTTATTATTGAAAAAACACCAGACTCCGTCGGATTATATGATCCCGGAGGTAATGAAATCATATGTGCAAATCATTTTCAAAGTAAGGAGTTGGGCAGGCTGAGGTCAAATCAAATACAGATGCGACAATCCGCTTCAGACTATCGTTATCACCGGATGCAGGAATTGCTGGCCGCCGACAAGAAGAACACCGTACAGAAAACGGTTAATATTCTGAGGGACCGTGCGGGTATGGAAAATACAGATATCGGAATGGGCAATGAAAAGGCGGTAAACCAGATGATCGCCCATCATTCCATTATTTTTGAACCACAAAAAAAACGGGTCTGGGTTTCAACAGGGCCCTGGCAACTGGGTGAATTTGTCTGTTACGATCTTGAAAAGGTATTTTCGATGAGTGGAATGAAAACGAACACGGAAATCATGGACAGTTCGCTGAACCTGCCTGCCGACAGTTTCCTGCTCACCGACCGGTTTCAGCTTTTTTTAAAGTATCGTGCGTATAGAAAACAACTGCTGGAGGGGAAAGAAGTTAATATCGACAGCCTGATCGCAACCAATCCAAATTATTATCAGGCATATCAGCTGGCCGGAAACGAGATGTTTAAAGAAAAGCAGTATGAAAAAGCCATTGATTATTACCGGCTGGCTCTTTCGAAAGAAATAGCGACGAAAGCGGAGGAAAATGAAATAAAAAATAAGATGATGAAATGTCAGGAAAAAATCAAATAGGCAGGAGGCAGGAGGCTGGAGGCTGAGATAACACATCCCGAAAATTTTATTTTATATTTAAATCTTTGTCAGGTAAGAAAATTAATTATTTATTTGAATATGCAACAAATGCATCCAGCCTCCCGCTTCAAGCCTCCAGCCTCCAGCCTCCTGCCTCCAGCCTCTAGCCTCCTGCCTCCAGCCTCCAGCCTCAAGCCTCCAGCTTTATGATTATCGGAACCGGCATAGACATCATAGAAGTAGAACGCATTGCCTTACGCGTTGGAAAAGACAATGGTTTTAAAGAACTTGTTTTTTCAAAAGACGAGATGAGTTATTGCGAAGCAAAGGCATCACCATTTGAACACTATGCGGCCCGGTTCGCCGCTAAAGAAGCATTTCTAAAAGCCGTCGGGAAAGGATGGGCCAGCGGTTTACAGTGGAATGAAATTGAAATAGCAAATGACTCAAACGGTAAACCAGCATTACGTATCACCGGTACGACGGAGAAAATGCTGGAACCGATGGGAATACGGATTATCCATGTATCTCTTTCACATTTAAAATCCATGGCAACGGCCATCGTTATACTGGAATCATGAATCATTCTTCTCATAAAAAATTCATTCAGCGAAAAGAGATCCGTGAACTACAGGAAAATAAACTGCAGGAACTGCTTGCTTATCTGAAAACGAATTCACCTTATTATCAAAGGATTTTTAATCAGGAGCAAATTGATATTGACCGGATTAAAAAACTGGAAGACCTTGAATCATTACCAACAACCAGTAAGGAAGACCTCCAGTCATTCAATGAAGAATTTCTTTGCGTGCCCCGGACTTCTATCATTGAATATACATCCACATCAGGAACGCTGGGTTCACCGGTTACCATTGCGTTGACGGAAAAGGACCTGCAAAGACTTGCTTATAATGAATTCAAATCTTTCAGTTGTGCGGGCGGTAAACCGGAAGATGTTTATCAGCTCATGCTTACACTGGATCGCCAGTTCATGGCAGGCATGGCTTACTATTCCGGCATACGAAAACTGGGCGCAGGCATTATCAGGGTGGGTCCGGGTGTTCCTTCGCTTCAATGGGAAACTATCTTCAGGCTGAAGCCAACGGTGCTGGTTGCCGTTCCTTCTTTTATTTTGAAACTGATTCAATGGGCGGATGAACATCAGATAAATATGGCTACTGCATCTGTAAAAAAAGCCATTTGCATTGGTGAAAATATCCGTCAGACGGATTTCTCATTAAACCTGCTGGGGAAAAAAATTACGGATGCCTGGAACATCAAGTTATTTTCAACCTATGCTTCCACAGAAATGCAGACGGCATTTACGGAGTGTGAAGCCGGGCGGGGTGGTCATCATCAGCCGGATCTTGTGATTGTGGAACTATTAAATGAGGAGAATCAGCCAGTGCCCACAGGAGAAGCCGGAGAAGTTACCATTACAACGCTGGGTGTGGAAGGCATGCCCCTGCTGAGATATAAAACGGGTGATTTGTGTATTGCTCACGAGGAAATTTGCTCCTGTGGCCGGCATTCTTTACGATTATCACCTGTGATCGGAAGAAAAAAACAGATGATCAAATTTAAGGGAACGACGTTGTTTGCTCCTGCGCTCTTTGATCTGCTGGCGGGCATGGAGGACATATCAGATTTTGTAGCAGAGGTATATTCGAATGAAATTGGAACGGATGAAGTATTGCTGCATTTGCTGCCGCTGAAATATTCGGAGGAGTCTGATCACCGCATCAGGGCATATCTGCAGGCCAAATTACGGGTGACTCCCCAGATCCGTTATGTAAATGCAGAAACGATTCAACAACTTCAGTTTCCGGGTACGGGGAGAAAGGCGGTTAAGTTTTTGGATAGGCGGAATAAGGTTGACGGTTGATGGAAAAAGGTTGCCGGTATTTTCGTTAGCATTCGGCCACCTGCCCCGTGGATGCAGGGTTGGCGGTTGGCAGTTGGCAGAATAAGTTGGCACGAATTTCTAAATATATTGAGGAGAAACCTTTGTTATGAAATATTTTATACTCACTTCTATTGTGACCTCTTTTGCGGGAATACTAACAGCCGCCCCACTATCATTGGTCATCGGTGATGGGTCATCGATCCGCGATACACGATATACGATAAACGACAAACCGCCAACTAATGATCTCAACCGCGCCGCTTACTATAAGGCCATGGAATCGGAAAGCAAAACCCTGGTTGACGCACAGATATCGGAACTGAATTCAGCGCCGGCCAATGTTAAAAATGCTTTTCTGGGGGCCATGATCATGCGAAAGGCCGGCATTGGTGGTGGTCCGTCAGCCAAATTGAAACTTTTTAAGCAGGGGCATAAACTTCTGGAAGACGCCATTGCAAAGGACCCCAAAAATGCAGAATTCCGTTTCCTTAGGCTTATCATCCAGGAAAACGCGCCCGGAATACTGGGTTACAAGAGTGACGAACAGAAGGACAGCGAACTCATCCGGAAATCATATAAATCCCTGCCTGAAGACCTGCAGAAAACCATCGCGGATTACAACAAAAAATCGAAGGTTTTAAAGCTGCAGGTTTCATAACTTCGAACCTACAATGGGCAAAAAAGTTTTAGCCGTATTTTATTCGCAGTCAGGCCAATTAGAACAGATTATAGATCAATTTACCCAGCCCATGAGGGAGGCCGGGGTGACCGTGGAAAAACTTCGACTTTATCCTGTGCAGGCATATCCCTTCCCCTGGACGGGGAAATCCTTTTTCAGCGTGATGCCGGATTGTGTAAACCAGGTTCCCGGTCAGCTTCAGCCGTTCAGCTTTCAGGAAGCGCGCTATGATCTGATCATCCTGGGTTATCAGGCGTGGTTCCTTTCCCCGAGTATACCATCAAATACGCTCCTGTTTGACCCGGGTTTCAGGGAGATAGCGAAGAATACGCCCGTCATCACGATAACCGGCGCCAGAAATATGTGGCTTAGTGCCATGGAAAAAATCAAACCGGTGTTAAAATCAATGGACGCCCGGCTGGTGGGAAATATCGCGCTGGTGGACCGTCATCATAATTTCGTCAGTTTTGTGACCATCTTTCACTGGATGTTTAAAGCAAAGAAAGACCGCTTCCTGAATATTTTCCCCGTGCCCGGTGTGTCGGAGGCCGACATACAGAATACAAAAAATTATGGATCGACAGCGATTCCTTATCTTGAAAAAGCGAACTGGCAAGGATTTCAGGAAGAAATGGTGAAACAGGGCGCTGTGCCGGTAAAATATAATTTGATGTTTATTGAGAGCAAGGCGCGTAAGATTTTTAAAGTGTGGGCAGGCATCATTTCCAAACGCAAAAAAAGAGATGCCTGGCTTGTTGCATTCAAATATTATCTTTTAATTGCGCTATTTATAGCTGCCCCCATTATCCTGACCGTGGACGCGATTTTATTCAAACCATTTCTTTCCGGGCGCATAAGAAGGCAAAAACAATATTATTCAGGTGTGAATTAATCCGGTAATGCAGATGGAGTTTAAAGATGTATATATTACAAAAACAGCTACCTATTTCCCCAATGAACCGATTTCCAACGATGAAATGGAAGAGTTCCTTGGTCTCATAAACAAAAGCCCTTCCAAATCAAAACGAATCGTACTGCGTAATAACGGGATCAAAAACCGTTTTTATGCACTGGACAAACAGGGCAAGGCTACCCATACCAATGCAGAAATGACCGCGCAGGCAATCCGCAACATGCTGGATAACGATCCGAAGAAGATAAAAGAAATCGACCTGCTCGTCTGCGGCACTTCTTCCCCGGATCAGATTATGCCTTCCCACGCGGTTATGGTGCACGGTGAATTGCCCGAAGCGGAATCCATTGAAGTGGTTTCACCTTCCGGCGTGTGTTGCGCAGGAATGCACGCCATGAAATATGCCTATATGTCGGTCAAGACAGGGGATGCGCATAACGCAGTAGCAGCAGGTTCAGAACGTTTTTCTTCTGCACTTAAAGCTCAGATATTTGAGGATGAGGCTAAGAAACTCAGCGAGTTAGAGGAAAATCCATATATAGGATTCGAAAAAGAATTTCTACGTTGGATGTTATCTGATGGTGCCTCCTGCTTTTTACTGACGGACAAAAAAAATGAAAACGGTTTCAGTTTAAGGATCGAATGGATTGAGGGAGTGTCATATGCAAATGTGAAAGAAGTGTGTATGTACATGGGTGGTGAAAAATTGGAAAATGGTAAAATGAAATCTTATCTGGATTATAGTCCGGAGGAAGTTCAGGCCCGGTCACTCATGAGCATCAAACAGGATGTTAAGCTGCTGAGCGAAAATATCGTTCCGCTGGGCGGCATCATGCTTTCGAAGCTTTTCAAGGAAAAGGGTCTCGATCCCGCGGATGTGGACTATTTTCTTCCCCATATGTCCAGCGATTTCTTCCGTACCAAGATATTTGACCAACTGAATAAAAATGAAACGCCCATTCCCTATGAGAAGTGGGTAATCAATCTGAGCAGCCTGGGAAATGTAGGCGCCGCGTCAGTATACTTTATGGTGGATGAAGTGTTTAAGAGTGATAAGCTGAAAGCCGGACAAAAGGTTCTGCTACTGGTCCCAGAAAGTTCCAGGTTCTCCTATATGTATGCTTTGCTTACTGTCTGTTAGGCTTAACGCGTAACGCTTAACGTGTAACGCGTTTGGCTTAACGTTAAGCGTTCACCGTTCGGCCAAAAACGAAATTCATGAAAAGAGATGAACTCCCTCAGGATTTGGGTGCACTGGGTAAAATCACCGGAGAAATCTGCTATGTGGTAGACGAATCCGGAAAATATACAACGCAGCTCAGCAATGGCTGGGAAGTAAAATCCTCAGCGCTCGATGTGGCCTGGAAAGATGTGGAACAACGTATTCAGGATGCCCATAATAAAGTGGCGAATAAAGAAGCCAGTCCCATTTTATTTTTTATGGAACTGCGCGTGATGGATATTCCTATCGTAGCGGCATATACCGGTTTTTGGAAATGGCAGGTGAAAAAACATTTGAAATTCGATGTATTCCAAAAGCTGTCCCCATCGAAACTCGCTAAGTATGCAGAATTATTTGAAGTGTCGGTGGAAGAATTAAAAACGATGAAAGTAGATGAAAGTTGATTTTAAGCATACACAGGCCGCCCATTGTGAAAACGGTGTTACAACCAGTCTGCTCCGGCACCACGGGGTAAATCAGATTACAGAACCTCTTGCTTTTGGTATCGGTTCCGGTCTTTTCTTTATATACATTCCCTTTATGAAAATCAATAACGGTCCGGCAATCGCTTTCCGAACTCAGCCGGGATTGATATTCAACAGAACCTGCAAGGCGCTGGGCATTCCGGTTGCCAGAAAAAAATTCAGGTCAAAGGAAGAAGCGGAAAAAATATTAATGGAATGTCTGGCTGCGGGTCAGCCTGTCGGTTGTCAGGTAGGTGTTTATTATCTCACCTATTTCCCCAAGGAATACCGGTTTCATTTCAATGCGCATAACATCATCGTTTATGGAAGGGAGGATGATAACTTTCTGATCAGTGATCCGGTCATGGAAATGGCAACTTCCCTGAGCAGTTATGAATTGGAGAGAGTACGTTTTGCAAAAGGGGCATTTGCACCCCGGGGCCAGCTGTATTATCCAAAAGAAAAACGGGAGGTCACTAATGAACAAATTAAAAAAGCGATTAAGACCGGCATACACCGGAATGTGAACCTGATGCTGCGTATACCCGGACCGATCGCCGGCATTCGCGGCATTCGTTATATGGCAAAGAAAATAAGCCAGTGGCGCGATAAACTGGGGCCGAAAAAAGCGGGCAGTTACCTGGCGCAACTCGTGCGCATGCAGGAGGAAATCGGCACCGGCGGTGGCGGATTCCGTTTTATTTACGCCGCATTTTTACAGGAAGCCCACGCTTATCATCCGATTCCTGAACTCATAGATATATCAAAACAGTTTACTAAATCGGGCGATATCTGGCGATCTGCCGCCGTGCAGGCAGCTGGTATTTATAAAGGAAGAATTGGCAGCCAGGCCGATTTTGATGTGATGAGCGATTATCTCCGCGCTTCAGCAGATATCGAAAAACAGGCTTTTCAGGCGCTTTCAAAAATAAAGTGGCCGGCATGAGTATCCCTGCCATAAAGATTCAGGACCTGGCATTTCAATATCCCGGGCAGGAAGGAGTTTGTTTTAAAAATTTTAATCTTGAAATAGAAACGGGTGAACGATTCGGATTATTCGGGCCCAATGGCGCGGGTAAAACGACATTGATGAATCTCATGACGGGGCTTTTGAAATATTCTGCGGGCAGCATCCGTTTGCAGGATCATGAAATCAATGATCATCCCAAATCCATCAATAACATTTTCGGATTCGTGCCACAGGATTTTTCATTTTATCCTGAACTGACCGCACGCGAGAACCTGGCATTTTATGGCGCCTGGTATGGCTTTCGTTTGAAGCAGATCAAAAGCCGGTCCGACGAATTGCTGCACGTGCTTGGACTTTCATCCGTTGCCGATCGAGTCGTGAAAAGTTTTTCGGGCGGCATGAAACGCAGGGTTAACCTGGCCATTGGTGTGATGCACAAACCCCGGGTATTGTTTCTGGATGAACCGACCGTGGGCGTGGACGTACAAACGCGCCATGCCATTATCAATTACCTGAAAGAACTAAATGAAACCGGCACAACATTAATTTACACCTCACATCAATTGGAAGAGGCTACGGAATTGTGTAATAAAATCGCGCTGATTGATAACGGGAAAATTATAGCCCACGACAGCCTGGATGTGTTACTGGATAAACACGGGCACGAGGGGATGGAAGGATTATTTCTGGAACTCACGGGTAAAAGATTCCGGGACTGATATGCATATACTAAGGGCCACGATCATCAAGGACAGCAAAATTCTCCTGCGCGACCGGGTCGGGTTGTTCATGATGTTTTTCATGCCCATCCTCCTGGTGATTGTGATCACCAGTGTGCAGAACAGTACATTCGAACTGGTAAATAACAATAAAGTTTCACTGGTCATATTTAATAAGGATGAAGGTTCGATGGGTAATCAGCTGATCGAAGCGCTTCGTAAGATCGGCTTATTCAAATTACAAATGGCCGACTCCTCCATGTCGGAGCATAATATCATTTCGGTGATGTATGATAAGGATGCGCTGGTTGCAGTGGTTATTCCCTCAAATTTTACTTCATTCATACAACATAAGGCAGATGAAATTGCAAAACATGCATTGAGTGATCCGGATTCCACGCAGGTAAAATCTCCGGCAGATTCGGTATTAACCGATTCCCTGCAGATGTTCTATCACCCGGTGATGCAGGTTTCCTTCCGACAGTCCATTGAAGGCGCATTGCGCAGTTCGGTGCAGGTGATACAGGGAGAAATGATCGTAAAAAAATTATATGCTGAGGTCAATCAAAAAGAAATTCCAACGGATCTTCAGAAGCAAATTTTATTCTCCCAGTTTCCTATAACAGAAACCCCCGTTTCGCGAACCGGCAGCCGCACGATTCCCAATGCATCCCAGCATAACGTACCGGCATGGACGATTTTTGCTATGTTCTTTATTGTATTATCACTCGGAGGAACGATGGTAAGGGAAAAAAACAGCGGCAGTTTTATACGTTTAAAAACGATGCCTGCCAGTTATCTGCATGCCTTGTATTCAAAGCAGCTAGTTTACCTGTCCGTGACCATCCTGCAGGCCGCAGTGATATTTGCCATCGGAAATAAAATTTTCCCATATATCGGCTTGCCTGCCCTGCATTTACCAAAAGATATCCTCGCTTTATTCATTGTTACAGCGGTTACCGGTTATTGTGCTGTTAATTACGCCATCTGTGTCGGGGTATTTGCTAATACGCCGGAGCAGTCAAATGGATTCGGAGCCATCTCCATAATAATCATGGCGGCATTGGGCGGATTAATCGTACCTTCTTTTGCAATGCCCGCGCATTTGCAAAAACTATTGCAGATATCCCCCCTGCACTGGGCATTGGAATCATATTACGGACTGTTTCTGGAGGGTGGTAAACTGAGCGACATTTGGTTGAATATTCTATCTTTATTAGGAATAACGGTTCTTATCCAGATTTTTACTTTATACGGATTAAAAAGGAAAAATTTAATTTAAACAGATAATGGAAACAGCTGCATTAAAGCAACAGGTAAAGGAACAGATCATTCATTTTCTGAATCTGACAACGGTGAAACCGGAAGATATAAAAGATGACGAGCCGTTATTCGGCGAAGGACTTGGGCTGGACTCTATCGATTCCATTGAACTGATCGTATTGCTATCCCGTGAATATGGTATTACGATTCAGGATCCCAAAGAAGGCAGAAAGATCCTGACGGATATCAATACAATGGTGGACTACATAGAAAAAAACAGAACCAAGTAAATAGCAGGATTTGAGCAGGATCATTATCACAGGCATGGGCCTGATCAGTGCGATTGGAGATTCTGTGGAAGAAAACAGGGATTCTCTTCAGTTTGAACGTAGTGGAATTGACCATATCCAATTTTATAAAACAGCCTATGCCGGTCGTCTCCCGACAGCTGAAGTCAAACATTCCACGGAAGCACTCAATAAAAAAATTTTCGGAGAACCCAATCCATCCATTACAAGAACATCTTTACTTGCCCTGCATGCAGCCGGTGAAGCGATCAAAGACAGTGGACTGACCGCCGACCAATTGGCGTCAACTGAAACAGCATTGGTCGGTGCGACCACCGTGGGAGGCATGTGCCTGACGGATGAAATATATCATGATGCACTCGCAAAAGATCATGGCACCCCTTATCTCACTTCGTATGACTACGCGTCGGTCACCATGGCCATTCAGGAGCGGTATGGCATGCTGGGAGAAGTTAGTACAATTAATACGGCCTGTTCTTCTTCGGCAAATGCCATTTTATTCGGCGCCCGTCTCATCCGTCACGGATATGCTAAGCGCGCCATTGTAGGCGGTGCGGAGAGTCTCGCTAAATTTACCATCAACGGCTTCAATGCACTGAATATCCTGTCGTCTAAAGCCTGCGCACCCTTCGACCGGGATCGCAATGGGTTGAACCTGGGGGAAGGGGCAGCATTTCTTGTACTTGAAAAAGAAGAGGACTGCAGGGATAAAAATAACTATGCGTTTCTGTCGGGCTATGGAAATAAAAACGATGCCTATCATCCCTCTTCGAATTCACCGGAGGGTGATGGCCCGTATTTGTCCATGAAAGAAGCTTTGCAAAACAGCGGGCTCAGGGCAGAAGAGATCAGTTATATCAATGCGCACGGAACCGGTACGGAAAATAATGATGAAACAGAAAGTCGCGCCATGCTGCGGTTATTTGAAAAAGTTCCTCCTTTCTCATCTACCAAATCATACACAGGACATACCCTGGGTGCAGCGGGTGCGGTGGAAGCCGTCTATTCAATCCTGAACCTGGTGCACCAGGAAATATATCCGTCTTTATTATTTAAAAATCCGATTATCGAAACGGGACTTATCCCTGTTCGGGCATATGCGAAACAGCAAATAAAAAACGTCATGTCGAATTCATTTGGATTTGGTGGCAATTGCAGTACACTGATATTTTCAAAAACCTGATGCATGCCCTATTTTCATCAATCGATTTGCATTTCACCGCAGAAAAGTTTTCCGGAAACGGATCTCTCTCAGATCAGGGAGTCCGGAAATAATTTACTCAACGTGGTGGAACCTGATTATCCGGGTATACCGGCCGGTGTGAAAAGAAGGATGGGAAAATCCGTTCGCATGGCCGTCGGTGCAGCACTTCCGCTGCTCCAAAAATATCCACAACCGGATGGTATGATCATCGCTACGGCGAATGGCGGCATGGAAGACTGTATCAAATTTCTGAATCAGATCATCGAATATAAAGAAGGGTTACTCACACCCGCCAGTTTTGTTCAGAGCACTTCTAACGCAGCGGCTGCACAGATTGCGCTCGTAACAAAAAATCACCAGTATAATATTACACATGTACACAGGGGCCTGGCATTTGAAAATGCGCTGATGGATACGGTGATGTCGTTAAAGGAATATCCCGATACGGCCTATTTGCTGGGATGTACCGATGAAATTTCTGCGTACAACTATAATATTGACAACCTGGCCGGATGGTTCAGGAAAGAGCCGGTATTGAACAGCGATCTGTTTACGACATCAGCCGCAGGCACCATCCCCGGTGAAGGGTCGTTTATGGTTTGGATGAATAATCAGCGGGAGGGTGCGATTGCCAGTCTGGATGCGGTACGCACCGTGCATACGGAAGATCCCGCCATGGTATTGAATATGCTGAAAAAATTCATGGCAGAAAATTTTGCCCCGGGAGAAATGCCTGATATGTTATTGACCGGTGAGAATGGCGACGATCGCCTATTAAAATACTTTGAAGCGGTGGAATCGGCTTTTCAGGATCATGTTTCTGTAGCCAGATTTAAACATTTATGCGGCGAATACTGTACCGCGACTTCCTTTGCCTGCTGGTTATCATTTCAAATTCTGACTGACGGACGTATTCCTCCGTTGGTGATCAAGAAAAACTCTTCTGCAAAACCTGTCAGGCGGATATTGATTTATAATAATTACCGTGGCGCGCAGCATGCGTTTATACTTATTTCGGGAGCCTGATCGTTGATCGTTGACCGTTGACCGTTGACCGTTGACCGTTGATCGTTGATCGTTGACCGTTGACCGATAACCGTATTTCATCAGGGCTGGATTATCAAATGTTCAATAAATTATCTATCGTTTATTTAAAATCCCGTCAACGGTCAACGGTCAACGGTCAACGAAATATATTTATCTTTAAAAAAACAACCTGCCGATGCTTCGCCACTCCCTTTTTTTACTAATTATTTTCATTTCCTCCTGTAATACCTCGTCCGATCCTTACCAGGCCTGGAAGGTTGTGAATGGAAATGAGTCCGGGAATAAATTTTCGTCTCTTTCGCAGGTTGATACTTCCAATGTGAACCGGCTCAAAGTGGCCTGGACCTATCATACGGGCGATGTGGATACGGCAGCTCATTCGCAGATACAATGCAATCCCATTATCATAAACGGAACGCTGTACGGAACATCACCCCGGCTGAAATTATTTGCGCTGGACGCAGCTACCGGCAAAGAAAAATGGCATTACGATCCATTCGACAGCGTTGCGGGTGAAAAGAAAATCAATCTGAATTTAAACACTAACCGGGGCGTTGCCTACTGGACAGATAACAAAGATGACGAAAGAATATTTTATACGGCAGGGTCTATACTTCGTGCGATCGATGCAAAAACAGGTAAAATAATAGACGGTTTTGGGAACAAAGGTAAAGTGGATCTGCATGAAGGACTGGGTCTGGAGGGCAAGGATCTTTTTGTGACCGCTACTTCAGCATCCACTGTTTATAAAGATCTTTTACTCGTGGGCACGAGGGTGTCAGAAGGAACGGATGCGGCGCCCGGACATATTCGTGCTTATAATGTGCGGACAGGAAAACAGGAGTGGATATTTCATACCATTCCTTATCCGGGTGAACCGGGCTATGAAACCTGGGAGGATAAAAATGCGTGGAAGATGAGTGGTGGTGCGAATAACTGGATGGGTATGATCGTCGATCAAAAAACAGGCATTGCCTATATTCCGCTCGGATCTGCTTCGATGGATTTTTACGGGGGCAGGAGAAGGGGTTCGGATCTGTTTGCAGATTGTATGCTGGCCCTGGATGCAAATACCGGTAAACATATCTGGCATTTTCAATATATCCATCACGATACCTGGGACTGGGATCCTTCTTCCGCTCCTGTTTTACTAACGGTCAGGCACAACGGAGATGATGTACCGGCGGTTGCACAAACCACGAAAACGGGGTTTGTTTATTTGTTCAACCGGGCAACCGGCGAACCACTTTTCCCTGTTGTTGAAACGCCCGTGGATACGGCAACAGAACTCGTGGGTGAAAAATTATCGCCAACACAACCCGTTCCCCAATCTCCGGCACCCTTCGTGAGGCAAAAATTTACGGAGAAAGATATCAATCCTTATCTGTCACCGGAAGAATATGCTGACGTGAAAGCAAGACTCGCGCAGTATGGCGATGGTCATATGTTTTCACCCGAGAAAAAAAACGGAACCATTATTCTGCCCGGTTTCGATGGGGGCGCAGAGTGGGGCGGGCCCGCCGTGGATCCATCGGATGGTACTTTGTTCATCAATGCCAATGAAATGGCCTGGGTTCAACAAATGCGCGACGTGGATAATACTGCGAAGAACAATGAATCCTATGTGATGGCAGGACAGAGATTATATATTCAAAACTGTATGTCATGCCACGGCGCAGACCGGAAAGGGGGAAGTAATTATCCTTCTATCCTGGACATCGGTAAAAAATTAAACAAGGATCAGTTTATACAATTTATCACAGCAGGAAGAAGGATGATGCCTTCGTTTTCCTATTTGAAACCAGAGGACAAGGAAGCGATCGCCAGTTTTATTCTGGACATCAGGCCGGATCAGAAAAGAATATATCACACAGAATTGACCGAAGATGAAAAATTCAGGCAAATTCCATACACCATTGCCGGCTATAATAAATTTCTGACGAAATCAGGATTACCCGCTATTGCACCACCCTGGGGAACGCTGACGGCCATTGATATGAACCGGGGAGATGTGAAATGGAAAATTATACTCGGTGATAATGACAGTGCCTTTGCCGGCAAACCTCAGACAGGTACGGAGAACTACGGCGGACCTGTTGTAACAGCCGGGGGATTGCTGTTCATCGCTGCTACAAAGGATGGAAAGATCAGGGCCTTTAATAAAAATACAGGTAAACTTCTTTGGGAATCCTTATTACCCAACGCGGGATTTGCGACACCCGCCACCTATGATGTGAATGGCAAACAATACATCGTGATTGCCTGTGGTGGTGGGAAACTGAAAACTTCTTCAGGAGACAGTTATGTCGCTTATGCGTTGCCGTGATTCTAAGCGTAAAGCCTAAAGCGTAAAACAAATTTGGAAAGCGACTTATGTCTAAAGAAATATGAAAAGTATTAAGCTTTAGGCTTTATGCTTTGGGCTTAACGAAGATCCACACGACCGGCGCTGACAGCAAGGCCAGAATCGCATATGCAACTGCCGGTATGTTTTCACCAGAACCTGTGACTGATCCAATCAGAGCCAATACAAAAATAAATGTGGGGGCCAGGAATAACAGCAATAATCCTTTTTTCTCAAACGGAATCCGGAAGGGTCTTTGATCTGCGGGTGCTTTCTTTCGTAAACTGATCAATGCCGCAAACTCAAGCGACACACCACCGGTGTAGAGGCAGATGTCCATAACGATCAGATCCGCCAGTGGCAAAAGGATCAGCAGACTCACGATGCCTGCGCAGGCGATGATGGAAACATAAGGGGTCTGATATGTTGGATGAAGTTTTGTAAATATCTTCGGCAACAGATTATCCTTTCCCATCACGGCAGGTACCCGGGATACGGATAACAGCACAGCACAGAAAATTCCCATCATGCTGGCCATTCCCCCAATCGATAAAATGGTGCCTAAAGATTTTCCGCCGATCAGTTCGCCGAGATAGGGAATGCCTTTTTCTGCGAATACGGAACCGGATATGCCTGAATGTAAAGCGAGCCAGGTGATGGCAATGTAAACGATATAAATGCTCGAGAATGCCATGAAAATGGCTTTGAGATAAGAACGAATGGGTTTATCAACCTCGCCTGCATAGGTTGTTGCATTATCCCATCCGATGAAATTCCACATGATCGTGAAGATGGCCATACCCAACGAGCTCAAACCAGCATGGTGATGCACGACTGCAAAATCAGTATGAATAAATCCAGTGAAAAATAAAATTAAAAAGGGACACATCACGGCGATTGTCAGGAACATCGCTGTTCTTCCTACGGGAACAATGCCGCGGATATTCAGACCGGCATTAAGCCAGATCATACCAAGACAGACCGGAATTTTGTAATGATCTATCTCAGGAAAAAAAGACGCGTATTCAAGAAAGAAAACAGGATAAATCGCCAGATCTACAAACGTGTAAAGCCAGGTCCACCAGCCCTCAAAAAATGCCCAGTGTAATCCAAGTCCCCGCTTAACCCATTCGTAATAACCGCCTTCCACGGGCATCATGCTATTTAATTCGAGTACGACCAGGATCGTTGGAATATCATACAGCAACGGAGTGATCATCAGTAAGGGGATGGCATACGATCCCGCATAACCGATGAGGGGTTCAATACCATAAGGGCCGCCGGAAACAGTGAAAAATATCACCGCAGCCAGGGGTATGACTCCGATTTTACGCAACATGTTGGCGGCAGTACCAGGCGTTGAATTCATCTGTTAAAAACCACCGAACCTACAACAAAATTCAGGTGCAGAGCTTCTGACTGAAGGGTTTTTTGCTCGGAATATTTCAGTATATTTGCCGCCCTTAGCGCCTGGGGTTCAAATCATTCCGGTTCGCATGGCCCCGTAGCTCAATTGAATAGAGCATTTGACTACGGATCAAAAGGTTTCAGGTTTGAATCCTGACGGGGTCACAAGAGTAGTTGAGTGATAAGTGATCAGAAGGGAAGGAGACAGAAAGGGGACTAAATTGAAAGAAAAACCTCCAATAAAATGGGGGTTTTTTTATTCGAAAAATACTTATTTGTAAAAAACTCATCACCTTAACAAGAACAAGAAGGATAGCGCATAAAGTTTTAATGACAATTGTTATAACTTCCACGATGAAGAGACTTTCAGCCAAAATTTGACTGTTGACCAGGTTTTCCCTTATGCTTAAAGTACTTCTTATATTCCTTACCCTTTTTTTGGTTGGGCATTTAAATGCACAGCAGAATAAAAAATTTGAATTTTGGGTTTCTTCCATTGATAAAGCTGGTAACAAGAGATTGACGTATTACGTTTCTGACGATAGTGTCATAATAAAAGATGGACCCTACAACTTCATTTATTTTGCTAAAAATTATGAAGGAGACACATTGGTTTTTCAAGAACAGTTAAACGATCCGGCAAAAATGATTTTTCGTAAAATAGGTAATACGCTTAAAAAAGATTCATTGAAATCATTATATGATAACCTTTGTATTATGGATGGGCTGATACTACATTTTGATTTTGAGTGGGTTGATAAAAATATAAGTTCGACAATTTCAAACATCTATGTATCCAAAGTGCAGCCTTTCATAGCTCTTATAAACAAAAATGTTCCTCCTAAATATAAAATCATATATAATAAGAGAGAATTAGATCAAGATTTAAAGAACTGCGATAAATATCTCAAATTAAAGCTGAAATAAAATTAGATATTTTGTCTTCCTTTATATTATATGTTGATTTCAAATTGGATCCCCAGTTTTTAGTAATTCTAGAAAAACGGGTTAATTGTTTGTATTGAATTCAAGCAAAATAAGCAGGAAGTGCTAAGTGAAATCCTATATAGACAAATTGAAAACATACACAAAATCTTATCGTAACTGAGCGATAAACCTAAGCCGGTTCCCTCACCGGTGGTGACGGACTTCCATATTTTTTCAATTTTCAATTTCATATTTGGAATGAATCAATTGCTTTATGTTTCCTGCTTTTCTTTTAATTCCGATAATCATCTGGCTTACGCCCCTGCTTAAGCCTTTGATATTGCTTATATCTAGCAAGCAATCATTTATAATATCAGCGTTTGTTGATCTTAGATATAAGGTTGCAGGCGGATCAACAATATGATCAAGGCTGTCAGAAACTTTATCATAATCAAAACTGTTGAGAAGCGGGCGGCTGCCTTTTAATAAGTCCCCTTTCATAGCACCTAAGTACTGTTGCAGATCCGCCACAAAAGCTATGTCTTTGTAGTAATCTACCAGGTTGTCTGCAATTTGTTTGTTAGTGATAAGGCGCATTTCACCCGCATTTTTTAATTGCTCAATGGTCCTGCTGGTAACAAAAACACCAATACCCTGCTGCCTTATCATAAGGCGGAAAAAGCGGTATATATTGTTTGCACGTGTGGTTGTGGAAGCGTTGCTTAATAATGAAGGCAACGAGTCTCCAGGAATTAACTGCGAATACCGAATAGATTCTATTAATGCAGGCAGATTCCTTTCATCGTTTGATAAATCTTCATAAAAAGATTTTATGTATTGATTTTCTTTTTCCTTATTTACAAAATGCTCCCGGATATTCTCTGCAAAAAATCCCATTGTCACTGCAAGGAAAATCATTATAAACTCCAAAAAATATTCTTTGAAATTTTTCCTTTCTACGTTCGGGTGATGATGTACTTCCATATTTGTTGGTTTGGCGTCTGATCGGGAAATAGTTGAATCCTGCTGGCCTGTTTCTGCAGCAGTTTCTTCCTTTGGGGGTTGTTTGGGAACGTCTTGATCTTCAGACATGCAATGTTTCTATGTTGTTTTAAAGGTATAACCAATCCTTATAAATATTTGTGTGGAGTCATTACCCGGGGTTTTGTTTATACTTCGGGAAGTCCATACGGTATTTGATTTTGTTTTTAGTTTTCAGGGAAACGGACTGATCATGAAGTTTTACCTTACTACAGAAAATCCGTTTTTTAGAATGGAATAAATTGGCAGTTCAAAGTTCATGTGTGTAGCTGTATCGGGAATACAAACCCCGATAACTAATTATTAACAAATAAACGAACTGTCTTTGATTTCAATTTAAAATATTCAGTATTTTCATTCAGTTAAGCTCAATATGGTTTCCCCCTAAGCCCTTTCCTATTATTCCGTACGCTTTTATGTTATACTGATAAGTGTTATGTCACTTTGGATTTATCAGCATGCAACCCCAGGACCATACGTCTGAAATAGAGAAACTAAGACTTGAATTATCTCAAAAAGAGTTATTGCTGGAAGAGTTTTTTAAATCAAATGAAGTTTTTCAAAAGGCAAAAGCGATCATTCATGAAATAGACGTAATAAAAGACAGGATTGAAGCATTAAAAAATAAAAACGGATTATAATAAGTGAATTTCACCCAACCGTAAACCAAGACACGAAAGACCAGCACAGCCTCATTAACCTTAAAAGTAGTGAGGCTTTTTTATTTTTGACTTACAATTTAAAACTATTGAAGAGGATGATACCGGGAGAATGTTTATTCATTACAATTTCTATTTTTCTTCATGATATTCTTCCTCTGTATTGATATCCCAGATATTTTCTTTTGACAGATTACCCGAAATAATATTTTCAACTGCCGCCATGGCGGTGAGCATGCTGTGATCACTGTTATTATACCTGTGCATCCCATTACGGCCAACCGGGTAAAGATTTCCGACGCAATTTAGAAACTGCTTTACGGTTTCAAATTGTGAATAGCTGCCATAATAGGAGGGATAGGCTTTTTCAACTTTCAGCACCATCGAATCTTCTACATCCGTCGCACGTATCATGCCGATACTTTCCATTTCAGCAATGGCAAATTGAATCAGTGATTCATCTGACTGCTGCCAGAACGCATCTCCTTCATTACAAAAATATTCCACACCCAACCAGGTTTTGTTTATATCACTTACCATATAAGGGCTCCAGTTATTGAATATCTGGATACGTCCGGCCTTTACATTTTTATCCTGTATGTAGATCCAGTTGTCTTTGATATTTTCTCCCCTCTTCTTATCATCCTGCACCGCCAGTTCCGATAAAAGGATGCCTACAATTAAAAAATCACGATATTCCAATCGGTCAGAAATTAATTTTGCTTCTGAAGGGATGGCTATATTGTCCATGATATTTAATAGTTCTCTGACCGGCATCGATGAAATAAAATAATCCCCAGTAATAGTTTTTGTTTCTGAAGTGTTCCTGTTCGTTATCTCAGCGGAAATCAGTGTATGATCGCCATTACCGGTCAGCGATTCAAGCGAAGTGTTTAAATGCAGTTCGCCGCCCAGCCTGATTATTTCCGCCGTGACCGTTTCCCACATTTGTCCGGGGCCATATTTAGGATACAGGAATTGCTCGATGAGGCTTGTACTTGTTCCCTTTTGAGTAATACTCGTATTAGTCCTGAATAAAGAAAGAAGAGCGTGTTTTATCAACCGGGTTATATTCAAATCCTTCACCCGCTGACTACCCCAGCCGGAAGGAATTTTCTCACAGGGAATGCCCCATACTTTTTCCGTATAGTCTTTAAAGAAAGTCTCGTAGAGTTTTTTGCCAAACCGGTTACGGAAAAACTGAGCCAGATTTTCTTCGGGCTTTTCCGGAAATAATTTTGCACGGACATATGAAAACCCGATACCGGTCGTCTTTACAACACCCAGCTTCCGGAGCGTTGACATATTAAGTTGTAAAGGGTAGTCGAAAAATTGTCTTTCAAAATAAATCCTTGATTTGCGCGGACGCAGCAAAATGGTTTGCTCGCCTTTGCCAAATTTTCGAATGGCAAAATCCGCATCCTTATGTTGATAGGAAATACGGAAGTGATCTTCGTGAACCGTTTCATCCATGGGAAGGAATTTCAGCCACCAGTCAATAATTTTCGCCGATTTGGAAAAAAAACGATGGCCGCCGATATCCAAACGATTACCCTTATATTGGACAGTTTTTGCCAGACCACCTACCTGGTTGTCTTTTTCAATGATCACCGGTATAATATCCGTTCTCACTAACAATTCATACGCTGCGGTAAGTCCTGCTGGCCCGGCACCTATAATTACTGCTTTTTTCATTTTAAGTTAAACGGGATAATCTCGCTGCAATGATACTTCAATTCTATCCAAAAGACGGTTCAAAGGAAAAGCCCGAATAATGGAATTTTATCGAATCATATCGTTGATGTATTCATAAGAAGAATATTTCTACTAAGTATAACCACTTAGTACCTATATATGAATTATGTAAATCTTATTGATAATTGTGTAACAGATATTAATCGTCTGCACTTTACATTTGTGTTAGTTTTTCATAGGATATTGGATTTTTTAAAAGGGCTGGATTTTTATCCAGCCTTATTTTACTCACGCTTATTTTTGATTTAGATCTGATAACCCCGCAGTTAACTCATCGATAAATACCTTACAGTTCAACCCCGTGCTCATACTATTTGAAAGGCCATATAAAAATGAAGAATGTGTTACCTTATGAAGACCTTTTTTATATTACTATTTAATTTAGCAAGGGGTCTGCTACCTGAACGCTCTGATGCCGGGTGAACCGTTGTTTGTTGGGAAATAGAGTTTTTAGCGACTAATTGAAGAGATCAATCGGCGTATAGATGGATCTTCTTTAAGAAGAAGATCACGGTATGTTATTCACCCGTCAGATGAGTTTATGCACTACGTATATCACCACACTCATATCCAGAGCTAATAGTGCAGATAAAATAACGGCAAATAACTTTCTTTTCCTCGTTGACATAAAATCTATTGAATTACTGCTTGAACTGAACATGATAGAGTTTGCAATTCAAATGCCAGGCCCATGCATAAAAAAATTCTATTATTTTCATTAATTATCAATCCCTGTTCGTCGGGGAATTCCAGATTTGGGAATATTACGTGGGGTATTTGTCAGGTAGAAGGACTCCCATATCATAGAGATCCTTTGTGTAGCGAAAGCAGGTTCTTCGCATAGCCGGGCAAACAATATGCGAAGGATATGCAAACTATATGCAAACAAATCTGCTCTAATTACTGGATTCACAAGATCTTATTCAACAACCGGGATGGCACTTTTTTTCTATGCAGCTATTTTTTGGTGTTGAATGTCGAACCCCTTTGACGCCTAAAAAAGATTTCCACAAATTGGTTACCAAACAGCGAAAATAAGTATTAAATTATAGTGATGTTTTTTGTCGGTCTTTAATGCATCAGAAGATGAATGCCGGGGTTAGCATGCACATTCATTCTTTTGGCGGTTGTATGCAGACGGATCCGGCGATTAAATCCTATTTTATGAATACTTAAATGCTTTAAAATGGCAAAGTTACCAGATGGTATCCTTGGCGGGTTCACGGGGACGATCGGCCCGGTAGTCGGCACCCGGTGGAAGAACAAACAAGTGATACGCAGCAGACCACCCGGGAAAAGGACCCGGTCTTCCGAAGATCAGTTAAAACAGCAGGCAAAGGTGAAGCTGATCTCGCCTTTCATCAGGCCGCTGACGAATTTTCTAAACCGTACGTATCGTAATGTTACGGAAACTTCATGCTTTAACAAGGCGATGTCGTACAATTTACGCAATGCGATTGATGGCGCTTACCCTGCGTTCAATATCAACTATTCCCGGTTTGTGCTGGGTACCGGTGATTTATTGAATGTGGAAAAGCCTGCGATCATTTCTGAATCATCCGGGAGATTAACTTTCAGCTGGAAAGATAACAGCAACGAAGGAAGCGCCAGGGCCACAGATCAGTGTTTCGCAGCGTTGTATTGCGAAGAATTGAAAAAATGGGAGAGCAGGGAAAAAGGTTCTCAGAGAAATGCCGGCAGTTACACGTTAGATGTTCCTGCATTCAGCGGCAAAGCGGTACAAACCTATATCGGTTTTTTATCTGCTGATGCTAAGTTTGTGACTACCAGCTTGTATGCTGGCTCGATAGACATACTATAAGCATACATATCTAATATGACCCATTCGGGTAGCCAGGGCCGTTACAATACGGCCCTTTTTTATTTTAGATGTTCCCATATTATCCCAAATATTCCACAATAAATTGCCCTTTTTAGAGTTTGGAAAATAGGTGGATAAAAAGGAAAAATAAATTGCACTGCTTTGAATACCCTTGTCTACTTTAGCGGCTCAAAGCAGAAACAGCATGTATAGTCCAGAGTATCAGATATGTAATAAATACATAAACGCAACCATATGAAAAACCAACTTCACAAGTCTCTGCTTCAGGGGGTCAAAGACCTGCATATTAAAATCCTTCAATCGAATAACCTGCCGGAAATTGGTAACTACTTACAGGAAATTCTGGACAAAGTAATACCGGTACCTGCCGCATCCAATAAGAAAATATTGACGCCCGATATGAAGGGTTTGAGTAAATCCCGGATTATCAATATGATGAAAAGCGATATTCAATCCATTGTGGATGGAACCTATAACCGGGCCGAAATAGCAAAATATAAAGCCTCACTGAGCATTGCCTGGCTCAAAAGATTGTTTACTGAGCCCCCGGCGCAATCTGAGTCTAACGCCTAACACTGAACGCTTTTCTGCTTCAGGAACTTCTGCATAATGCCCAGGACCTTTTGCGTCATGCACTCAATGGCAATCCTTTTCACTTAGGGATAAATCCCAATAAATACTACCTTAACCTCAAATTGCCATATGAGTCAAAAAGGTTTTATCCAGGTGCTGGGCGCGGCCGGAACGGTAACCGGTTCAAAGTATTTAATAGCAGCCAACGGCAAAAAATTCCTGGTGGACTGTGGTTTGTTCCAGGGTCTGAAAGAACTTCGCCTGCTGAACTGGAATCCCTTACCAGTTGATGCAACTACCATCGATTTTATATTACTGACCCATGGCCATCTGGATCATGTGGGCTATCTGCCCCGACTCGTGCAGGCGGGATTTAAGGGAAAGATCTATGGAACGGCGCCCACCCTGGAAATAGCAACCATTGTTCTCAATGATACCGGCAAAATACAGGAAGAAGAAGCGGCGCAGGCCAACCGTTTCAATTATTCAAAGCACGCACCCGCGAAGCCACTATACGATCTGAAAGACGTGGCGCAGACCCTTCCGCTATTCAATGAAATCAAAACAGATGAGTGGATCGATTTTGGGAATGGTATCAAAGTATGTTACCATACCAACGGCCATATCATCGGATCGTCTTTTATCGAAATTCATGTTGATGAAAAAAAACTTGTATTCAGCGGCGATATCGGACAGTCCCCGGATATTTTATTAAACCCGCCGAACCGTCCGAAAGAAGCCGATATACTTTTTGTTGAAAGCACGTATGGAGACCGTCTTCATCCAAAAGAAGATGTGCCGGACCGCTTAAAAGAAATCATTCTGCAAACCGTATCAAGAGGCGGAACAGTGATCATTCCGAGTTTTGCGGTGGAAAGAACGCAGACACTGATGTACCTCATCTGGCAATTAAATAAATCAGGAGTGTTACCGGATATTCCACTCATCATGGACAGTCCGATGGGCGCCCATGTGCTGGATACTTTTCAGAAATTCAATAACTGGCTGAAACTTCCGGTTGGAGATTTTGAAGAAATGACAAAGATATTTCATGTGGTCAGTTCGTTCAAAGAAACGCAGGCATTCATAGGTAATCATGCTCCCAAAATTGTTATTGCAGGCAGTGGCATGATTACCGGTGGCCGTGTACTGAATTATTTACAGGAATATATTGGCAAACAGGCAACGACCTTACTAATGGTCGGTTACCAGGCTGAGGGTACAAGAGGAAGACAACTGCAGGATGGCGCGCATGAAGTAAAAATCTATGGAAAATATTACGCCGTAAATGCCCGGATAGAAATGATCAAAGGTTTATCGGCTCATGCAGATCAAAACGGTTTGCTCCAATGGCTCAGCGAAATAAAAAATAAACCGGAGCATGTAATGATCACGCATGGTGAAAAACAGGTTGCAGATGTTTTTCGCGTAAAAATAAAAGACGTATACGGATGGGAGGGTACGGTACCCAAACTCAACGATATCATCGAATGGTAAGAACCAGCATACTAAGGGCAATGCTGATTGCGGTGATAATCTTTTTCATGTGGTTTATTTTGAAACGAAGCTGGAAATACCACCAGCCTTTATCTAATTGATAAAACGCATTATCAGGTTAGCCTGGGCAATTCTAATAATTCAGGAATCAGGAATGAATGAAGATTGAATTATTTGCCAAAAGACGGGCATAAGGATCCCATTTAGTATAATCCGGGAAATTAAGATTGCCGGGTCTTATTATGTGCAAAAAAAGGGTGAAAAAAAATCACCCCTTTTTGTTATCTTAGTTAGATCTAAACCAAACTTGCCATGAAATCAATTTTACTATTGAGCTCAATGCTTATTGCCCTGTCCGCAACTTCCCAAACCACCACTTTCAAAACCGACAAATGGGGGAACACAAAACAAACCCAGGACCATGACTGGGCCACTGCTTTGGATAACCCTGTAAAGGAAAGCGTCACGATCGTTGAAACGCCCACTGCGTTTAAAGCCACATTCGGACAAAAAATCAAGGTTTATAAGATCGTCAATTCAAGCAAAATGGATGAAGACACCAAAGTGTATAATACGACGATGAATGCCAAACCTTATATCATCAAAGTGATGTACATCAGCTCGGACAAAACCTATGCAATCCTTTGCGAGAATGAATGGGCTGTGGCCAACGTGACCGATGCTGTCGTAGCCAAATAAATTTACTGGGCGATTATTTTATATACTTTGCCGGTATTACCCTGCGGACCCAGCTGATCTGAAGTTAGCAGATAGATTTCGCCGCTTTGATCTTGTCCAAAACTTTTCAGGTAAGAACCGAGATTCGCGGGATGACCATTTATTGCCAGCAGACCGTTGGGCCAGCTTCCACTAGCCGTCATATCTGCTGAATATACCGTTCCGGTTGCTTGTCCGTCGGATGAAAGCATGCCGAATATATATTTTCCTGCCAGAGAGGGCAGCGCGGTTCCCCTGTACACAAATCCACCTATGATCGCAATACCTACACCACCGCCTTTCGGATTTGCCGAATTCACCAGTTCTATTACAGGATCTATTAAGGGATTTCCGGCAGAGTCGGTCGTGGGGCAGGAGGGTCGTTCCAGCAGGTCACTATCTGTATCAAAACAATGCGTGCCTTCTTTTACATTCCATCCATAATTTCCGCCTTTTGTAACCATATCTATTTCTTCGTAAAGAGACTGGCCTTCATCCCCGACGATCAGCTGATGGGATCCGCCCATATCAAATGAAAAACGGAAGGGGTTTCTGAAACCAAAAGCATATATCTCGGGTTTTGCCGCCGTACCTACAAAAGGATTGTCAGGTGGAATATTATACGGACTACCGTTCACGTCTATACGCAGAATATTGCCCATCAGGTTCTCGTAATTATCCTGGCCATTTCCTCCTGCATTTACTGTGTACCAGTCGGGAACATGACCATTACCTACATCATCTGCATTGCCTCCGTCACCAATTGAAATATATAAAAACCCATCAGCACCGAAAGCGAGTGTGCCTGCGTTGTGATTTAAGTATGGATGATTATCCTGCAGAAGAATTCTTTCTGAGCTGATGTCTGCCTGATTTGTATCGGAGGCAGAAACTTTGAACTCGGATATGGTTGTCGTATTATTCCAACCGGATCCCGCAGGCCCAGGTACCGGAGTACCTGCTTTGGGTGGTGCAGTATAAAACAGATAAAATTTGCCATTCGTTTTAAAATCCGGATGGAATGCCAGGCCCAGCAATCCTCTTTCATCGTATGAGGGACTTAATGTTACCATCTTACTGGTAACATCAATAAAAGGATTGGGTAATTTTTTGCCATCTGCACCGATGATCCATATTTTACCGATTTCATCAACAACAAATAATCTTTTTGATCCATCCGGTGGTTCGGAAACAACGACGGGTGCCACCATA
>Ga0206929_1056_pt1 | contig 29321 bp, 29 predicted proteins | sample Alteio_BWOrgHeat_19_FD_152929 | JGI IMG/M metagenome (GOLD analysis project Ga0206929, IMG submission 152929) | Enriched cells from forest soil in Barre Woods Harvard Forest LTER site, Petersham, Massachusetts, United States -... | ecosystem: Environmental > Terrestrial > Soil > Temperate forest >...
TGAACGGTTATCGGGTACAAAGTGCCGGCGACCAGCGGTATGGGCGCGCTATGTCCGGATTGTCCGGTATAAATCGGCGTGACTGAGTTATTTAGTTTGATGGAAATCTGATTGTCAGATTGACCGTAGAAAATATAGCTGTCCGTAGTAGGCGCCTGTATAAATCCGGTCCAGGTAACCGTATAACGACTTTTACATAATACCGGCAATGGCGGAGTGGATCCCCAGCTGAAGGCAATGTTCGGATCGATACGGGTTGTGGTTGTATTTACTCCGCAACTCGCAAAAAATGGCGGTGTTTTGAAGTATCCAAAATAACTTCCGGTAATTCCCTTACCCTTACCATTAACGGTTGTATTAAAAATGGCTGTGGAATCAATTTTCATGGATAAAGTGGCACTTGTCGTATCCTGCTTAATCGTACTGATCGGAACGGTTAAAGTCGACTGATGACCAGCGGTCAGCAGCATACTATATAGTCCCGTATGACTTTGCGCCGTGCTGAGTGAGGAGCTTGTATTTCCAGTCAGAAAATCCACCTCACGTGGCTGAGCACACTTTACGCAATTCTGAGCGGTGTATCCATAGTCTTCGAAACCATCAAACAGAGTCTGACGGTATTTGCTGTTCTGGGATACCGCGATGGCCATCGTTTCGCTATAACCGTAGAGGCCTGCATTGTACCTGCCCAGCGGATCAAAATTTTCGATTTCAAATCCTTTCCTGTTGTACATGGAAAGCGCACTGTTCCATACCCAGACACTGGAGTCCACCTGGGCGATCAACACGGTATCCGTAAATTTCCAGAAGGCTTTGAAATTCTTCAACACCCCTTCTTTTCGGATATTGGTCTGCGTTATAGAGGCATCTGATTCGTTCCGGTCAGAATAATAGGAATATGCCCGATCCGGCCGCCAGTTTCCCAACATGCCCCAGCGATACGGATTCGTCGCACTGTCAACGATATTCTGCCGGCATACCTGAATGGTCGAGTCGACCTGAGTCCGGTAGGTGATCTGAAACACCGGTGATTGACAATCACAAGGAATGAGTAGTGATTTATTGAAGCAGTTGTTGCCATTGACATTATTTACATTCGGATATTGGCCCGCACAGAAATCAAGATAATTTGTACTCGTACTGTTAGCAACCAATTGAAAAAGAATACCGTATCGCGTACTGTTTGTTACCATATCCTGAATCATAGCCGTACAATCCAGGTTTGAATAACTGGTATGCGTTATAGATACGGCATGCGTTGAGTTGCCTTTGACCGAATTGTAGGGTGTCAGATAACTCACTGGCGTTGTAATTCCGCTCAGTGTCGCGTCGTCAGCGTGTGCACCGGACTCCAGATAATAGCTCGTCGCTTTGCTCCAGTCATAACTGAACCTGCTGCCACCTCCTATACAATTGCCTCTTCCATTACTTCTCCTCCACCAGAGATCCACAGGCACTTTCGGCGTCAGGGATATGGTTGCAGAAAGAATGGTCGATCCAGGAGGAATGGCTGACATATCAAAATTCAATGCACTCTTGGTAGTGAGAGAAACAGAATGACAGCTAAAGTGCGAGGGCAAGCCATCGGAACTGGTGCCGATGTTGGGTGAATGTTGTACATAGCCTTCGAGTCCGAGGAACTGTTCCTTTGCTGCATATACCCAATCCCGATAAGTTGTTACGTCGATCTGCGGATTAATCGTAAATGTGTGAAACACGCGAATGGTGGTATCTTTTTGATAAAGGACATTTTCCACTTTCCAGAAATCTTTATAGGTATTGGCCGACGTATGAAGAACCTGGGTAAGACTATCAACAACTATTTTAAAATAGCCCGGTGTCAGTTCACGCATGGGATTTGCAAGCGATGTAATTCCCCCGGCACTGGCATCCAGCATATTTCTTTTGCCTGACCGGATCACTTTCAGCGAGTCGATGAGGCCGGTATACGGCACGCCGGCACTGTCGATCAGATACAGTCCCCGATTCGCTTCTTTTCCTTTCGCCGCGTCCATCACCCAGACTTTTTTCGAAATCCCGGATAAATCCGGAACGTTCACGGCACAACTTACATCTACCGGTGTGCCGCTGGAATGTACCCAGAGTTCATCTCCACTTTCGAGGTATCTGGTTGCGGGGAAATCATTTCTCGTGGCGGAATAAAACAATTTGCCATTAACGGACATCAAATTTTTTTTTGATAAAAAACATCGCCAATGTTTTTATAGGCCGGCCCCATACCGGAGTAGGCCCAGTACGCAGGGTAGTTACAACTGTACACCGGATCATTGAATTCATTATTACTTCTTGAAAGAATGACGTCTCCCGTTTCTGCATCATAAACCATATTCTTTGTCGAAACCGAGCTGCCTTTGTCTACCACGACAATACTGTCCAAAATACCGTAACGCTGTACGATTTTGACCGTGGCTGCGGAACGAAACCGTGTGTATTCCGTTTGCGGCAAGGGCCAAAACGTGGGAACAGGAATGACAAAAAAAGCGATCGGAATGAAATCGATATTGGGCGACCATTGCCGGGCAAGGGTTTTGGAGGATTGCTCACGCATGTCTACCATGAGTTCAATATCTTTTCCGATCGTTCCGTTTTGATTAATATGACCGCTCAACGAATCGACAACAGCGACCGTGTTATTTAAATGTTGCTGGAATGCATTCGGATTATCTGTTTTATAAAAATAATAGCTTGCTTTCACCGGATGAAGCGAATCGGTCTCGGGATAACTCGCTGATGATTTTGTTTTTCCATTCATATCATTGAGCTCCACCTTAAATCCCTGCGAAAGTGTGATGTAGTTTTTTGCATTAATTTTTAACAACGCCGATAGTTTGGGATTATACCTTTTTTTCGAATAATCATCCAAAACGCTATAGTCTATAAGTGTCGGAAAATCGCGTGTTGTAAAAAATTTGGTTTCATCCCAGCCATTGGCCGATTTAGCGATCCGGTTTATTGTCCTTACCATTACACGGCTGTAACCCACGGACGCAGAGGGAAAATAAGATTCACCAACCGGGGATTCAATAAACATATAGTTTACCGGCGCCAGGGGCGCCAGTTTTTCGGCATAAGATATCGGCTCGCGGAATGGGTTTTCTTCCCCGCCAATATTTGGCTCATAACTTGCCACACCACTACTTATCATAAGCGTGTCGCCGTTCACGTATTCGGGTGTGGTATATGTATAGTCCTGACCATACCTCGCTTCTTTCTGACCGGTCATCGCCTGCCAGTTATCGAATAGTTCGACCCGCTTCACCCGGAGGCCGCCTCCGTATTTTTTGTAATCCGGAGAACTCAGCCGGACAAAGGAGCGCGAGAGATCCGCAAGCTGCGCTGAACCCTTTTTTCGCGCCTCCGAGTCAAACCCATTGATTGAATTTTTTATTTCTTTGAAACTTGAAGCCAGCATGGTAACGGCAGCAGCCAAATCCAGGTCGTCCCCCACTTCCGATCCGGGATAGGCTTTTGAAGGCAGATTAAGCCGTAAAAACTGTAAGGCAGCCAACGTTATGGGGCTCTCTCCGTTTACATCCTGGAAATGGATCCAGAACTGATTTGGATTTCCCGCGGTTATACCTACTGCAGCAGCGTGACCGTAACCCGGAACAAATTCATAGCCCGTGCCCCAGCGGTCGTCCGGCATTTTTACGGCTACTTTAAAGAATACCGTATCATTATTTCCCAAAAATTTTCTTTTCAAATCATTTATATCGGTTATCGCATCCGGTGAATTGATAAATATATAATCGTTATCGACCGTCGAACTCGTGTATAATAAATTACCAGGACCGCTCGTCGCACTCGATCCGAATCCGGCTATCTGATATAAATTCATTGCCCTTTTGTTCTGTACAAAGGCATAGTCGTCTGACTCGTACGTAATTTTTAAACGGCCAGAGGACGGTAATTGGATATCGGTGAGTTCCCAGGCCTGTGCATTCGCGGCAGCGATAACACTGTCCTGAACACTGAATGGATAATCCACATTACTCATAGATCCGGGATTTACTGCGGGATCTTTATACGAACCCCACCGGTCATAACTTCTGGAATTATAACCGGGATTGTTTTGTGCTGACGGATTTCCGCTCGCATCCGGACTGTATCGAAATACATAAGGATTAATGATCCCCTTATTATTTGCATTGTAGGAAAACCAGATTGAATCCAGTGTAAGTTTGCCGACTCCCGGATTTAACGCGTCAATTCCTGTGCAAAGCTGGTAGCTGTATACAAAATGCACAGCCTTGATCGGTTTTGCCAATGCGCCTTTGCTGATGAGATCCGATTTGGCATAGAGATCAATTTCATCCAGCCGGCGCAATCCTTTTGTATTGTCATATCCTCCATTTTCATCTATCACCGCTTTTCCATCCAACCGGTCTGATTTAATTTTAAATACAGCGATCATCGTCTTGGACTCGACGGAGTACAGATACCAGACTTCTTTTTTACCATACAAATACGTTCCCTTGTCATCGCGGCTATAGGTTTTCAATCCTTCGTTGTAATTAGCCAGGTCCCTGCCATACGGTGCGCGCCAGTCAAAATAATTATTATCCGGCCCGTAAACCCTCGAGTAATTAAACTTGACGGCATCACCAATATCATCTGCTGTAATTCCATCCCCCGTAACGTCTACATAATCCGGGGAAAGAATACCGGTGAGCAAAAAGCTGTGAGCGAAAGCAGGCATAGAATCCTGCGTATAATAATTGTCCTTGCCCTGTCCGTTTAGAATCGAGTTATCCTGATTCTCAGCGTAGCTCACCAGGCCATTGGCGATATTTGCAGGAGAGGTTTCTTTGGCCACCGAAAACGTCACATCTTTTTGTTCCACATTGTAAGCCGGCAATCCATATACATATCTTCTTCCATCCGCATTGGTGACGTCGATTTCAGACAGGTGATGCTGTTTGCGAACCTGATCAATTCTCGGAATAACCGTAAACGTGTCTGTACAATTGCCCAGCGGAATGGTATTTTCTTTATAGGATTTAATTGACTTATCCAAACCATACAAACAGGCTTCTCTGGCCGTGAGATAATGGATAACCTGCGTTCTCTTATCGCGCTGTATTTTCAATGGAGCCATGGTTATCGGCAAATCACCAACTGGTTTTGAATTCCGGATCAGACTGAAGTCGTTTAATGCGGTTATATTCGAAGGATCTCCACCCAGCTTGATCCGCATCAGCTGATCATCTCCGACTGACTTATAGTAGTCGGCCGTATTGCTTGTTTTTTCTCCCGGATTCCGGAAATAGACTTCCTGAAAAATGCTGTCGGACTTTTGAAAATGGATATACGGATTGATCGAACCCGCACCTGAATTTTCCCAGCCCCCATTATGCGTTGTCGCAACAGTCGGAATAAAATCTGCACCGATATGGAAGCCGGCACCGAAACCGAGATCGACAGACGCATTGAAACTGGAACTCTTGGTCGTCATCGCATGGTCATGCACATATCCGACTTCTCCGCGGTAAGGTCTGAAGGAACCGCCGGTTCCTTCTCCTGAAATCGTATAGATATCATATGTGTATTGCGGAATCGCAATCATTGGAGACGAGTTGTAATTAAATTCTGTCTCTTTTTCCCGGTTCAAATCCTGAAGCGCGTTGGGTTGATTTGCAGAAGCACTGTAGTAGAGATAGCCAAATGCGGGAAGTGACTGACGGGTATCTTCCGGTTTAATCTCTTGTTTGCTTACATACCCGTCGACATAAATATTTGGATGTCCGCCCCAGAACGCACCACCGAGTTTTACGGTAAAAGCATACTGGGTGCTTGTATAAGGCATGGAAATGGTCGGCACATATGAAGGAACTGCGAAAGAAAGGCTGGCCGTTAGCGGAAAGGATCCTTCTTTTACCCGGAGAAAATCACTGGTCTCTCTCAGGCTTTCTGAATTATCCCGCATTTCCGTATGCAGTTGAAGCGCAGAAATCCCCGTGCGGCTGTTGAAATTCGTGGAAAGCGTACCGCGCCCATTCATACCCTGATCCTGCGAGCCGAGACTCACGGACAAATTCGGGCTCACATTCAAACCGGTTTGAGAATTGTTGGTGAGTGACAGGCCACCGGATAACGGACCATAACTATGACTTCCCGAATTAATGGCTGCATTGATACCACTCTCCAGTCCCCAGCCATTATAGTTATTGTAAAATATGCCGAGGCTCGCACCAACATTTATGGGTCCGCCGAAAATTTCAAGATCACCGCCGACTGTTACGCCCGCCGTTTTATTTGTTTTTACATGTTGCGTTCTGACAACCTGGTCCTGGCCATTGAAATCATCCGGAATGCCCCGCATGTTCCGGCTGATGGTGCCCGGATTGATATTCCAGCCCAGCCCTACCCAACTCGCTTCCTGGTCCATCGAAATCCCACTCGTATAATGGATGTTTATTGGATAACCTCCCACATCGAGGAGTGGTATATTATAGGAAAAATCTCCGCTGAACAGATCAACCATATTCGCGGAATTCACGCTTTGAAATGTTTGCATCTCGGGCTGACCTGGTCCACCGATATCCGCTTTAATTTTTTCTGCATTCAGTGTTTTAACGGGTGGAATATATGGGGACAGTCCTTGTTTCGCGCGAACCGGGTTGAAATTTTTTAACGTCTGAACTTCGCCATAGGAATGCACAGGATAATACCGCAAAACAGGCTGGGCATGCAGAACAATCGGCAACGCCAGGTTTAGATAAAAAACCGCGAAAAGAAAACAGGCTATTCTTTTCTGATATTTTATGGATAAACGTAAAATCATATGCTGGTCCTGTTATTTAATTACTTGGTCTCAAGAATTCGAATTTCAAACGCCAGACTTCCTGTCTCGAATTCCTGATTTCCATCAGGTATAAATGCTGATTTATAAATTGCGTATTGTTCGTCAGATCCATTTGCACGAGATTCAGTCCGTTTTTCAGTGGAATACTGTCCATCGAAACGACAATGGGCATGGGCTGACGGCTGCTGATATCAAAGAAGCTGACATTCCAGACCGAATCTGCTGCTTCGTTGGTGTATGCGAATTTTAATTTGCCGGCGGAAATCGCGTAACCACTCTGATCATTTTTTTCCAGTCGCACAAATGGAAGGTCACTGCTGTCTGTATTTTTGACCGGGGCTTTTTTCAATGTAAACACCCAGGTCTCCGTTACTGCAACCGGCGACTGATTGTTTTTAGCCGTTACCTGCCAGGCATATTTTACATCCTGTTGAAGAGCCGGAGCTGACAAGGGATACAGCAGATTGTTGCCGGAAATATTTTGCTGGTAAAGAATCGGAATATTCATTTGCACTGCTTCAGCAGGTGTCTGAAAAGAATCCACCTGCACGAGATACAAGTCATAGGTCAAATTTGAAAACAGGTTGAGCGGAGCCGGTGGTATCCATATAAATTGGGGAATTGAACTGGTATCAATCTGCGACTGATCTTCCGGAGTAATCAGACGGGGTGGACTAAGTGGTTCGATACTTATCGTATTGCATTGTTGCGCCGATCCCAAATGGGCGCCATCGTCAGGGGAAAGCGTATAACAGATCTGAAAAATGCCCGGAGGAAGGAATCCGTTCTGGCTGGCATCCAATATCCAGTCCGTGGTTACGATCGCATATTGAATAGGTGCCAGATTAGACGCGTTCAACATGGTATTCCCCGGCGGAAAATTATAAGTAATCGTTTTTGCACTCAGGATCTGCTGACCGGATTGACTGGTCATCATCAAATTGATATGTGCCGACACGCTGAATTTTTCCGTATTGGTAATCATCAGATTCCAGAGCTGCGGCTTTTGCACTACACCGGATGGAGGCAGCTGAATACCAATCAGCATCTGAGCCTTAAGGCCCAGTGTAGTAAATAAAAAGAGAATGATGAAGCAAAACCTCATGAAAAGCTATTTGAAATACCGTATGAAACCTATATTGACAAAATCACTGTTGATCAGAACATTGCCGATCCCGGGCAGAAAACTTTTTTCCCCTGAAATGTTTATTGTTCCAATATCCTTTATCACAGCGCGACCGTTGATATAATATCCCAGTTTGTTTTCATCATTATTCAGATGATTCAATTTTAACCCAAACCCGATACTGCTGGTTCTTTTAATGGTCTTGCTAAAGCCACCTTCCATTACATCCAGTGAATACTGGGGATTGCCGGTATGGGAAACAGAAATATTAGCCGAGTAGGCGGTAAAAACAAAATTTTGGCTCGCGTAAAAATTATTGGCGTTATAGTAAACAAATCCGCTGTCATGCAGACTATTATAAAAACGGTTAAACATCAGCGTGGTAATGGCGCGGGCAGATCCGATTTTATAGGAATGATTGAGATTGACATTAAATGCCTGGAAGCGGCTTTCGTAGGTCTGGTTGTTGATTATGCTATATTGGCTTGAGGGAATATATCCGACTGTGAGCATGGGCCAGTAGGATCTGTGAAAGCTTGCAGTCGTTGTGACAAATACCGTATTGCTGTTATAATTTTGAAGTACCAGCGGATTAATATAATCGTTCTTTTGTACAGCCGCTGAAATATGAACCTCATTGGAAAACAGATACTGATCCCCTTTGATATTAAATGCATCTGTATTTGCATTTACTTTGTATGCATTGAAGCATTGGAAGTTTATACCCTGGAACTCATAAAATCCATCCAAACCTGTTTTCGTTGCAGGAAAGTAGGCATGCATTCTTAAGGACCAGGCCTGATTGGTTTTGTCGCTGAGTGAGAATTTCTTTTTAACTGTATCGGTCCGGATATATGGGGTGGCTTCAACGGCCGATTGAGCCATCTCGGCGGTTACACGAATATTTTTCGTCAGCATCCACTGCGCTTCCACGCTCATACCCAAAACATCCGTTGTGTTGTTGTTTGTTAAGGATGTAAACAGCTGCTTCTTCCCATCGTAAAGTGTATAAATCAGATGATTCCCTTCTTTGGTACCCCAGCCTATCCGGCCTGCCGCCACATATTGTTTTGCCGGCGAGCCACCCGTCATGACAAAATTCATTGCTTCAAAATTGACGAGACCACCTACAAAAGCTGCATAGAGATGGTTTTTATTATATTCCACATTCAGCCCGTTCACGCCAATATTCTGTACGGTAAGAGGTGTATAATTGGGCATGGTTTGCCCAATGGCAAAGGTTCGGATGGCAAAAAGATTTTCGGTCAGATGGTCAAAATGAGGATCGTTTATATTGGCTTCGTGGAGAGCCCGCGAAATTTCTCCTGAACCATCCGGAGAAGAGATATTTTTATTAAATACCTGCCGCAGACCCTGTATTTGCCTGTTTATTTTCGAATATTCGTTTTTAAGTGAATCGTATGACTTTTCGGCTTCTTTAATTTCCAGCTGACCATGTTCATATAACTCAATGACTTTTTTTGCCCTTTTGACGACGGAATCTTTTTGCTCATCCGTGCCTGAAAGATCCTCCTGGTGAATGACGGTTTCTTTACTTTGCAAAAACTCCTTGACGATATCAGGCCGGTTCAAAAAGCCTGAAAGACTTTTATACCGGTTCTCAGAAGCCGTCATCCATTGTTTTAAGCCCGGATCCATGAGCTGGCCGGTCATATCATTGAAATAAGACCTCAGTCTGTCTGACTGCATACGCCGCATTTCTGCCGTATTCAGTTCTGCATTGACATATGTATAATCCCTGAAATAAGGTGAATTGCTTCTCCGCAAGGCTACTGATACGCGAACGGGAAACTTATCAGCAATCAGAAGATTGGCAGCCGCATTCACCAGGTTTTGGTCAACTCCGTTTTGAATAAACGGTGTGTCTAAATTAGAGCGGTAATAAAAATTATAGTTAACATAACCGCCTTCGAATTTCATTGCGGGCTTTCCGGGAAAATATTTTTTAAACAATGCTTCGGAAAGACTGTCGTCTACGGGTGTATGAATTTTTTTTATTCCAACTGCATGAAATGAGCTATCCGGATGCCGGAACATGGAATCTAAATTAACTGGTTTTATTTTTTGTGAAGACAACCCATTCTTCCAGCTCGTATCGGGAAATTGAGCACTGACGTGCAAAGCAAAGGCGAGGAATACCAGCAACAGGACCAGGTACGGTGATAAAAGTATTATCCGGTGATAAATGAAATGCATGTTGTTGCTCGGGTTGTTTGATCAATAAACTACATAGTAATTCATGCTGGCAAAAACCAGTAAACATGTCTCGGGAAGCAATCAAAATAAAATGAAAATGGACTGGGGGGTTTTCAAGATCGGATTGTCAAAAGTAATTTTCCGAACAGAAGATTCATCGCTAACACTATGATGAATGTAAATATTTTTTACATCCTTCCAAAAAAATAATTTCATCTAAGTGTAAACACTTAGGCCGAATGTTTATGAAAAGTATCAAAAATAATGTTGAGGCAAAACACTTACGCTTAGCATCGTGCGTATAATCGGTTCTTATAAGAAAATGATATTAACTTTTATTTATTGAAGTATTTCGATAAATAAATACTATCTTTGTGTCGCAATAGGATTTATATGGATGCTAAAAAAGCAGAAAAGATTTCCAAAGCCCTGGCCGACCCTAACCGGCTGACCATCCTGAAAGAAATAAAGAAGAGCAGGCAATGTATGTATTGCTCGGACATCAACGAAAAGATCAACCTGGCCCAGCCCTCCGTTGCCCATCACCTGAAGTTATTGCTTGAAAGTGAATTGGTTACGTCTGACAAAGAAGGCCGAAACGTGCGTTATTACCTGAATAATAAACTGATGGATGAATACATCCAGTTCATTGAAGGATTAAAGAATTAAATTTTTTTTATTCTATTTATCGAAATACTTAAATAAATCTATAACTTTGTTTTGGCTTTTTTGTTATTCCCATGGAGAACTCCGTTTTATTATATCGAATTATTTAAATATATCTAATATTAATTGCCATGAAAATACGAACGATCACCAGAAATCTCTCTAACACTTCATTGATTTCCGCTTAAAATAATTTTATATGTCACAGAAAAAAGCATTTATCTATACGACCATCGTCTTTGGTCTCCTCACCTTATTTTCATATCTGGCCAATGCACAGTCACCCGGAAAAATCATAGGTGTCTGGCAGAGGGACGATAAAAATTTGATAATAGAAATTTATAAAGCCGGTCCCCAATACTTCGGCAAACAGATATCGGGAAACCTCCTGTATGTGAATGATGGCACCGCTTCTAAAAAAGATGAAAATAATGCAAACGAAAGATTAAGGAGAAGGGATCTCAGGAATCTCACTGTTCTGGCCAACTTCAATTACGAGGGTCGTGTGTATGACGGCGGTACTTTTTACGACTTTGAAAGCGGAAAAAAGTACAAATCTATTTTGAAACTAAAGGGGGGAAATGTTCTTAAAATTCGGGGCTATACTGTATTGTCACCTTTTGGAAAAACGACAACCTGGACAAGAGTTCAGTAGCAGCAAAACTTTTGTATATTCATTAAATAGCATTCATCATATCAAATTGAAATACATTAGTCAGTGGCTGATTTTCTTCAATACTGCGAGCAGTTTTCACAACTTGACCAGGAAACCATTGATGATCTCTTCCAAAATTTAAAAACAAAGACATACAAAAAGGGTGACTTCCTGTTGAGGTCGGGTGAAACCTGCAGGCATTTATTTTTTATAAACGAAGGTCTCGCAAAATCTTTCTTTTATAATAATGACAAGGAATTCATCATGCGCTTTTTTTCTGAAAATGTTTTGTTTACCGTTTTTGACAGCTATCTCACCCAGGAGCCGTCCAACTTTACGGTTGTAACACTTGAAACGACAACGGTAACCCTTATCAGTTATGAAAAAATGGAAAGCCTTTGCAAGAAACATCATTGCATGGAGACTTTTTTCAGGAAATTAATTTCCGTGGCGTCCATCAAAATGATGAAACGAATAAGTGAGATGCTGGAAGAGGATGCAACCCGGAGATACAATAAATTTGTACAGGATAATAATTCAATACTTCAGCGAATTAGTCTTATCCTCGGTAAAACGGATGGTGAGTACAAACTTGTTGGCGACCTGACCATTCTTGAGACGACGAATAAAATACAGCTGGACGTAGAGCACACAGGCATCGGCAAAGGAAGATTTGACGATGTGAGAGCCGGGTTTGAAGTGAGTGGAAAAATTAATCGCAGAGATTTTGGATTACAGTTTCATTTACTCAATGAAGCGGGAAACCTCGTAGTGGGGAATGATATAAAACTAAATTGCGATATAGAATTGATAAAGGAAGCGTAGTGCGATCAACAACTGGAAAGATTCCCCATCACTGTAACATTCCATCAGTTAAAAGAATGCCGGAATTCCAGGGGTGAAAGATGCGTTCTTGTTTTAAACAGTTTACTGAAGGACTGAGGATGCTCAAAGCCAAGTTCGTAAGCTATTTCGCTAATGGACAAATCGGTGGTTGACAGTTTTTCCTTTGCTTTATCAATCAGCTTTTCGTGAATGTGTTGCTGGGTGTTTCTGCCGGTCAGTATTTTCAGCAAGCTGCGCAGGTAACCTGGCGATACGTTTAAACTGTCAGAAATAAATTGGACTGTCGGCAATCCTTTTGATGCCAGCTCGTCGCTATTGAAATAGTCCGTAAGCAATTCTTCGAGGCGGTCGAGTATTTGATGACTGCTGATTTTCCTCGTGATAAACTGGCGGTGATAAAACCGGTCTGCGTAATTAAGCAGGGTTTCTATCTGCGAGATGATAATTTGCTGGGTGAATTTGTCAATATTTTCGCGAAGTTCCTCTTTCATGTTTTGAGTAATACCAGTAATGATATTTTCTTCTTTGTCGGAAAGAAACAACGCTTCGTGTACCGAATAGTCAAAATACTCGTATCGCTTTACATTTTTAGACAGAATGGAGTTCCAGAGAAAATCCGGATGAACCAGCAAGATCCAACCCGATTTTTGGATGGAGGTTTCCGGGTCTGCCTGAATGCTAAAAACCTGGCCCGGTGAGATAAAAAACATCGCGCCTTCATCAAAATCATATTCCTGTTGCCCGTATTTTATTTTACCATGCAGGTTTCTTTTCAGGGAAATGGAATAAAAATCGAACACCCAGGAGACGCCCATATTTTCGGGCGCTAAATGGACATCGGCATAGTCCACCACACTAATCAACGGATGCCTGGGTGGTGGCAATGCCCTTGAGCGGTGAAACGCATGGATCGTTTTTATGTGCTGTATGTTTGACATTTGGATATTTTACCAGGGAACCTCCCCCCCATCTTTGAAAAATTTCCCCGTTGCAACACCTCCTTCCGTAACCAGTTTTACGATCGGCCTGGTTCCTTCTTCTACCGTCTTGAAACCCTGATGCTGGTTTAGGTCGGTGGCGGTATAGCCGGGAGTCACACTATTAACCCTGAACTTTGTACCCCGCAATTCGTTTGCCAGCATTACGGTGAACGAATTTAGTGCCGTTTTGGAAGAGGCATAGGCATGATATGAATCCCAGTTGGAATTTCTTGCCAGGCTGGAATGAAGGGTTAAAGACCCCACTTCGCTGGATATATTTATGATATGAGGCTGAGCTGATTTTTGCAGCAGGCTCAAGAATTGCTGCGTCGTGCGGATAGCACCAAAATAGTTCGTCTCAAACACTTTTTTGTACAGCTCCAAATCGGCCATGGAAATGTTCTGAGGCTGTTCACCAGTCATTGCAGCATTATTGATCAATACATCCAGTGCTTCGATTTTTGATTCCAGCATTTTTTTTGCCTTCGTGATGGACGTTATATCCATCACATCCATTTTTACAAACTCAACATGGGCTTGGCCTGCTGCCTTTAACCTTCCTAGAGCATCGTTACCTCTCTTCTCATCCCGGCTGGCTAAAAATACGTAGTAGCCCATTTGCGCCAGTTGCCTGGTGGTTTCAAAGCCAATGCCTTTATTGGCGCCGGTTATCAATACATTTTTCATGTTTATTTTTTTCCGTTATATACTTTTGCAAATTCAACGGCATAGTCCCTCGTTTTTACCTTGCCGAAGGTCTTTGGCTTATGCGCATAATAGTCTTCAAACAATTTGCCGCTGTGCATGGCCGCATTCATTTCAGTCAGACCTGCTGCGAGATCCGGTGCCATTCCTATCCTTACCAAACGGGCCTGCATTTCTTCATCCGAAATAATAATCCATTTTAAATCCGGTTTGCCAATTGCTTCACCCAATATTCGGGCCGTTTCATTACAACTCAGTTCGTCACTCACGACATAACGTATTTTTTGGTTAAACGTTAACGAGCCCAGCTCCTCGGCAACGGCGGCGGCGATATCAACGGGTGACGCCCAGCCAATCAGATCATCTCCGCCATAGTTAGCGGATATCAGGGCCGCATTTTTAATGACAGGGATAAAACCCTCTAGGTTATAGTAAAAAGCCAGGGGACGGACATGTGTTAAGGCTATGTCCGAGGGAAGTTCTCTGAGAATGTTTTCAACGAGGTGGTGAAAATGAAGTATGCCGCTGCCCCTATCCGTGTGTCCGCCAATACTGCTTAGATGCACAACCCGTTTCACACCGGTTTGCCTGATCGCGCTGACAAAATTGTGTCCCAGTTTGCTGTAATAAGCTGTGATATCGAGTTGATGGTCAAAAAAGTTTACCGGCGGCTCCATTACGAAGACGGCATCCGAACCCCTAAAAGCAGAGGCAAGAAAACCGGCATCTTCCAGTTTGCCAATAGCCGCGTTTGCAGCCAATGTTTCAATCTCTTCCCGTTTTTTAGGTTCACTGCTGATGACCGTAACCTGGTGACCGTTTTGTACCAAATCGCCTGCCAGGGGTCTGCCAATATTGCCTAAGGAGCCTGTAATGGTGATTTTCATTCTACTGATTTTTGTAATGACAAAATTCTTTCATCATTCCAAAACGGTCGTAGCCAAAACGACTTTTGTTGTAGTCGAAATGAGAAATAATTAAATACCGCATCTTTGCATTACCAATCTCTAATAATATGAAACAATTTAAATCTGAGAATATAACGCTCACCGTTTATAATGCTTCAGAAGCCAGTTTCGGCGTTGTGTCTGTTATTGTTTCCGGGAAAAAAGACGCTGTATTGATCGATGCGCAATTCACGCTCGCAGATGCAGAAAATGTGGCAGCGGAAATTAAGAAATCAGGAAAGAAGCTGACGACCATCTTTATTAGTCATGGTGACCCAGACTATTATTTTGGCCTGGAAGTCTTTAAGAAATATTTTCCGCAAGCTGTGGTGTATGCGACGGAAGCAACGGTTGATCATATCAAACTTACCGAACAAAAAAAGCTGGATGTGTGGGGTGCTCAAATGGGCGATGCTATTGCGAAGAACATTGTGTTACCTCAAATACTAAAAGGTTCCAGTATTGATTTGGAAGGACAAAAACTGGAAGTCATTGGTCTGGATAAATTCCCCCATCGTACATTTATCTGGGTGGCTTCTATAAAAGCAGTTGCAGGCGGCATCAATGTTTTTGGCAATACGTTCCATGTCTGGATGGCAGATGATAAAGAGTCAACTGAAAAAGACGCCCGTAAAAATTGGGTTGCAGCATTGGATCGTATAGTAAGCTTAGATCCACAAATTGTAATACCGGCGCATATGAACGAAGCAGCCGCTACTGATCTTGCTTCGGTCAGATATACAAAGGAATACCTGCTGTTTTATGAACAGTCATTGAAAACAAATACAACGTCTGAAAGTCTGATAAAATCCTTAAAAACGAAATATCCCAATGCGGGTCTACTACCGGTCCTCGAAATCGGCGCAAAAGTAAATACGGGTGAAATGAAGTGGTAGAAATTGACACCGTCTAAATCATGCTTACTTTGCAATTGAACGATAATCTTTATCGAACCAGGAGTCAATCGTTTCAATAAATTCTTTTGAAGCTTCTTCCCAAATACGATGCTCCGCGTCAAGCAAAATGTAGCGATTGTTTGGCAGCCTGTCTGCAAGAAATTGTCCGTTTACCGGAGGCACAATTTTGTCGTTCTTTCCTGCGATGATTAATGTCGGGGTTTTTATCCTGGATATCATTGGTTCCAGTTTTGGATTGTCCTGAATATATCCGCGGACATACTGTGTTGCCTCATCAAGTCTGTGACCCGACGAAGCAGCCCTGAAGTCCCCGATGATTGCCGCGGGTGTCAAAAGCGCCGCTTGTTCCAAATAAGGTTTTACGCCATCTGCGCCGATTTCTGACAAATAACCCGTTGTTGAAAAAATGAGATCCTTCAAGGCACCTTCTGCAAGATCGGTGCGCATGGCGCCGCCGCCAATAACCAGGCTTTCAAAAAGTTCAGGTTGTTTTGATGCCGTGAATAAAATCGCAGGTGTGCCAACATCCAATGCAACAGCATGTGTCCGGCTAATGCCAAATTTTTTAAGGAGCCTGACTATAAAATTACCCATTGTTTCGGGAGCCATCACATCGGGACGACTCTGCGAAAGTCCGAAGCCTGGCAAGTCGATCAATATGATATGATGCTTTTCAGCAAGACGTGGTGCGAGGCGATGATAAGAATAAATGCTTTCCGGCCAGGGCGCAGTAAGTACTATCGGAATGCCGTTTGCAGTCCCTGCCTTAGCATAGCGGATTGAAAGGCCATCGATTTCAGCAGTTGCGACAGCGCCTATGTCGGGTAATGAATCGTTACTCATTTCAGATTTGTTAGGTTATTTTGATTGACATTATTCAAAGTAATTCAAAAAGCTTGTCGCCTCTGCAACAAACATTTCGGGATACTGGTTGAAAGAGCCGTGAGCAGAATCCGGGTAATATAGGAGTATTGCATTGGGTATTTGCTTATACATTTCATAAGACGAATCACTGTCCATCATCTCGTCATGACTGCCCTGCACGATCATTACCGGCTGACGTATGTTACTCAGCTTTATCGTTACAGGATCAGTTCCCCACTTGGTGAGTGCTTTTATTTGCGCCTGAACAGAATCCATGCCTGTGTCTTTGTCACGATCATTCTTACGTTCCTGCAAACGTGTGAATGTCGCCGTTACCAAAGCCCGGCTCTTTTCTGTTTTGGTTGCAAAAAGGTAGAGGTAAACTTCAATACCCTTCTGTTGAAAAGCTTTTTCAACCAGCTGAGGAAATAAATACAATGCCTTTGTTCCCTGCGGAGCAGTTCCTACCAATATAATTTTTCTTAATAATATTGGGTTACTGGTGGCTATCGTTTGCGCTATAAAACCTCCAAGTGAATATCCAAGAATGTCACACTTGTCTATTCCCAAAGCGCCGATAATCTTCATTGCAATCTCAGCCATAGCTCGAACATTATCTGGTGTTGCACCACCAGAATTGCCTATGCCAGCACTGTCTATGGTTATAACCCGTCTTTCCTGTGCAAGCCCATTTATGACGATTGGATCCCAGTTGTCCAAAGTTCCTGTGAAATGTTGCAAACAAACAAGCGAATAACCTGAGTCATTGCCTATTGACCGATACGCATAACGAACCCCCTCAACTTCCACGTATTGTGTTGGCGCTTCTGCATATTTTAATGTTTGTGCGCTCATAACGGGTACTTTATTTTAAATTATTTCTGTCTGACCATGGGAATCTGCAAATTTGTGGGCCGGTTTTCTTCCTTGTCAAATCCACGGCCATCGATATTCCTGGCACCCCAAAACATCATTCCGTTATTTATATAGATCAAATCGTACTCTTTGAAAAGCTGACCCTCTGCCAACCCAAATGGCGGAAATGCCTTTCCTAAAATGCTCTGCGTCTCCCCAATTTTCCATTCATTAAATCCTTTTGTGAATTTGTTCAGCACATCGGCGAAAGGCTGAATCATGGGTGTTAAAGTATATTCTTCGTCAGCTGTGAAATCAACTTTTTGTGCTCCAGCTGCTATGGGATGATCACCCCGCCATTGAACATGCCCCCGGATTGAAATTATAGCGACGCAAACTTTCGCATATGGATCCCCAAGATTGTTGATGACCAGCTCAAAGCCATTATCTTCAAAAAGCGCAAACTTTCTTGTCAGGTAAAAAGGTTTCAGCGTGCCATCTTCATTTTTAATGCTGCCCGGTCGCACTTCCGGTGCAATGCTTTCCCATTTTCCAAGCGAAGCCTTTTTTATCTGGTCCGTATCCATGCTTTATTTTTATGTTTCATTAAAAAGATGTCCTCTCAGGAGCCCGGCCATTGCGGGCGTCGCAAATCTCATGAACTCATTAGCAAATGAATTGTATAAATCAAAGCGTTTATTGTTGAAAGTAAACAACTACGGCAGGAAGACACTGTCCGGAATCTAACCCATTTGGGCCTTGCGGTAAGATACAGGTGTGTCGCCCGTATGTTTTTTAAAAAAATGATTGAAATGCGATGAATCAGTAAAGCCTAACCTGCCTGCAATATCCTTTACCGTAAGTTCCGTTTGATTGAGTAACGATTTAGACTCCAGCAAAATTTGCTCGTGCATAAATGCGATGGCAGTATTTTGTGTCTGTCGTTTCACGACAGCATTCAAATGATTGGGATGTGTCGATAGTAATGAAGCAAAATATTTTACTGTCAAATGCCGGTTATCAAATTCTCCTTCGGCAATTTTATTTCTTATTTGTGAACGAAAGCTTTCCACCAAATGAAATTCACGCTGATGAATATGAGATGTGAGCACTTGATCGGTCTCAGCATATTTAAAGTACAGCCTGCGAACATGAAGTAACAGCGTATGAACATATGATGCGATTATTGAGAATTTGTCCGTCTTATCCGACCGGTATTCCAACATGATCTGCTCATAAATTCCTTTCAGAAGTTCAACTTCTTCCGTATCCAATTCCAAAGGAACTGCCTTTTCAAGTTGAAAAAATGGCAAATCAAAAACAATATCTGCGAGAAATTTATGATCTGCCAGGAAACGTTCAGTAAAGACAACAAAATATTCTTTCAGCCACCGCTCGGGTTTTTGCCAGGAAACGATTTGACATGGTGTTTTGAAATATACAGCAGGTCGCTTCAACCTCACTTTCCAAAAGCCGGTATTCAGCGATATATCGCCTTCCAGAAATAACGCCATGCAATAGAACGAATGCCGGAATGGTTTAGCTGCAAAATCGTAATTCTTCAACACTTCCGGATCAATTTGCCTGATATCAAATTCTTTGTGAAGCGGCGGACTTGCTTTAACATGTTTGTAAAAACCCGTCAAATCACGCAGGTAAGGAATTTTTTCAGGGGCGTTTTGGTGCATATTTCTATTCTTATTGTTGCAAATAAACTGAAATCCGGCTCAAAAATCGTCATTTTATTAGGCGAATGCAAATCCGATTGAATAACACATATATTAGTGTGCAAAAGAGCGAAAGTCAAATGAATATTGAAATTCCTGCCAGGCGCACCAGAATTCCGTTTGCACTTATTTCAGGGATATTGCTCGCGGCAATTTTCATTTTTCTCATTATACATGATGATCATTCGGTTCCCTTTCTTTATTATATGCCCATGTATTATATTCTTTCAGGATACGGGATCCTGCTGGCCGGCATTTCGCTGATTGATTATCTCAAGACGCTTTTCGATAAAAATGCAAAACTGATCCTGTCGGAAAAGGCGTTTGATGACAATTTGGGAATTCTTTCTTTCGGCTCCATACCCTGGGAGGATATAACGGGCGTCGGAATATTAAAGCTGAAAAGATTTAACTACCATTTTATTGTTTTGAAATTACTTGACACCGATAAATATTTAGCCAGCCGGAACTTTTTAATCCGGTACATCCTGAAAAAATATCTTAAGCTGTATGGAGGTATTGTTTTGATTTCAGACCATCGGATTGATTTCGACATCAACCAGTTAAAAAGGGAAATCATCGAGCGGTGTAAATTTCCGGCATGATGCAGTCCACCCCAGGCGTTGTGTAGATTAAACATAACCGTCAATGGCTGGATAAGTGTTTTCACTTAACGAATTCCATTAACAATTAATTTTTTTTACCCTCATAACCTTTGGGGTATATGATTGTTATAGTTCAAAAACCTACCGGAATGAAAAAGCCACCTGAAATATCAAAACCAAAGACGGAACCTTCCATTGAGCCGGGCATACATGCGGATGAAATTTTTAAAGACCTTGATATTGTACAACGAACACAAAAGCCTCCATCGGAAGAACTGATTTCAAGGCTTAATCAACTGGCTTCGAAACCACCCTTCAGCTATACGCATAAGGATAAGGAAAATGATCCCCTATGAGTTTGTAGAAATAGCGTCCATGTCCCGGTTTACACATTTAGCATGCGATGTTTCTTAATCGCTGATGCGCCGGACACTTTTTCGGAAGGCTTATTTAAACGGACGTCGATCACAATTTTCTGATCATCCCTTTCCTGAATCGTTAGCTTTTGAACATCAAATCCTTTTCCCTTAAGAAAATGTTTAAGTTCACCTTCATATGAACGCGGCACGCTGGGAGTATGCTGGACCTGTTTCACTTTACCCAGGAGCACCAATGTAACTTCAGTATCCACCGGCATATCGCCCGGACCGATTCCCGGCAAAGGAACACCATTGGGTTGTGGTGCTCCGATATTCATATTGCCATTTCCCGGAAGCAAATAGAAATGATCGAAGAGAGCCCTCCCGTTGGAATCACGCCCGACACCATTTTCAAATAAACCCGCATTCGAACAAAACCTGTCCAGGAAAGACTGAAGTGTGCCGAGAAACGCAGGCAGCGCCTTTTTAAGTGTAGCACCCAGGTCTTCTCCTCCGTCATTAAGTCCCGTGCCACCCCCGAACTGGTAAGCCCAGCCTTCAACGGAAGCATACAGTCTGCCCTGAGCATCCAGTGAAAATTTATAATAGAAAGTAATCCACCCATCATTATCAACCGTGCCTTCCCCACGATTGATATGAAAGTTCAATGCTACCTGATTGAGCAGATCTCCATCCTGAAATAAAGACGGTTCATCATTGTGAAAAGGAACGTCACGCCATTCGATCCACCCCGCCCTGATGTCAGATGACCGGTATCCATAGTGATTCATGGGTCGAATAATGGTATACATCAATGCATTCGGGTTTTCGGTTATGCTTTCACCATCTATTAGTGGTCCCACATCAATTAAAGTAAGGAATGCAGGAGTATTAAATGCACTGTAAAGGTTCAACAGAATTTCATTGTCCTGTCTCGGCTGAATTAATACACTCATGGAGCCAATGTTCTGCGAAGTAGCAGGATAATACTGTTCTACAAATTCAGCGACATTTTTGTATGCAAAATTTCCCCAAAGATTCTGGTGGTCAAAAGTATATGTTGATGTGAGGCTCATAAAATAAAATTTTAAAGTTGGAGTCAGTAGATAATGAAAGGAAGGAACACAGTAAAAATACATTCATCGACTTTCAGATATATTTATAGTCGACGAATATGCTCAGCAAACCGACAAACAATAATAGTTACCACCTATATGACAACGTTTCGAAGCGATCATGGAGGGGTTAGGTATGGCGAATTGTTGAAGATTTTAATTTTTCATTCGCGACAGGACCGCTTTTCCGGTCATTTTTTAAATCGATTGACGTTTTAGCCTTGTCCCGCCTGACAGTTTTATACGCCAGGCGTATTGAGACCATTAAAAAAGGAATCCCGGTATAAAACGAAAGCTGTGACAAGCCACTATCGGAGTTATTGAAAATATTATGCGTCAAATAGTAGAACCCGGCCCATAAGAAAACCAGTCCTGCAAATCTTGTCCAGATTATTGCGCTGTCCTTTTTCAGAAAAAGGGGCAACAAAAGAAATATCTGTCCTGTCAAAGAAAGTATTGCAACAGGACCAAAAGAATCTTCATAGCTGGATGTCAATGAAAAGGAAAAATATTCGGCGTTGAACTCAAACTTATTAAAAATGCCCCATACTTCTATCAGACCAATAGAAGCCAGTCCATGTCCGGCACCAATGAGAATAAAAAAGTTGAGTACTACCGTCCAGATAGTCAGAGACCTGAATTTCTTCATGATGACCGTGATAACGTGTTGATCGGAGTCTGAATTGTTATCATCAAATGAACCATCAGAAAAAACCCGGCATTTAACTTATCATTAATATGAGGTGAAAAACTTAAATTACCTTTGTTTAATTCAAAAAATATGAATTGGATTTCTATTACAGGTTTAATTGCTGCATTTTTAACCTCATCGTCTTTTTTACCACAGGCATTAAAGACCATTCGGACTAAGGATACGTCTTCCATTTCCTTGTCCATGTATATACTGTTTACACTTGGTACGCTGATGTGGTTTATTTATGGAATAGCATCCGGCAACCTTCCTGTATGGTTAGCGAATGGGTTTACCCTTATACTTGCCTCTGTAATTTTATTTTATAAAATAAGAAACACAACCAGGGTTCCAGAATAGATTACTTATTGAGAATTTGTGCAGCCTTGATTTTCAAATAACTAAGAACGGCCGCCTCTCGGCAGCCGTCCATTAATACTTTTGTCGTACGTCAATCTTCGGTTTTCAGGATGTTGGATTCGGTTTTCCAGGATTTTCGGTTTTCCCGGATTTTGGATTTTCGGTTTCAAAGGATCGGTTCAGTTGTGCGCTTCAACAATGTAAAGATGCAAAGCATTCTCCCCTTCTCATAACCTATTCGGCGAGGGTGCAAAAAGCTTCGATTTTTGGGCTATTTTGGCAGATTACGCACCTGGAATAGCATCTTCGAGGCGTTAGAGTCTTCGGTTTTATTTTTTACTCATCAGTTCCGCTTTGGGAGCCTTCCAGGTTTTTACTTTGGAGAGATCCGGTGCATAGAGGCGCAGCATTAAACTCAGTCCCTGATCAATCCGGTTTGTTGGAAGCCAGTTTTCTGCCGGGACGCCTGCAGGTTTTTCAGGTGAAACATATATGGCAATTCCTCCGTCCTTGTCAAGCTTATAACCCGCGTTCTCCCCCACTGAATATTTATTTTCTTTATTCGGTATGAAAAATCCGTTCTTGGTATCATACAAGGTTAACGACCAGAATGCTTTTACCGGCGGCAGATCAGCTTTGGTCATTCTAACTACATAATCGTTCATCGCATTCATGGGTTTTCCATCTGCCGCATTTACCGGCGGATAGAGTGCCTCTGTTGCGGGTTGACCGATCGGGCCTATGACGGACTGGAATACCAGGGTCTGCAGGTTAATATGACCTTTGGGCTGGAATGCCTGAAACAGTAGTTGCATTGCTAATGTCGGATCTTCCATGATGGCAAGGTTTGCCGCTTTTACTTCCAGGGAAACCTTGCGAAATAGTGCTGTATCTATTTTAGCAGCCGTTGAAGCATCATATGCTTTACCAGGCTCAATGCCCAGCGGTTTATAGGCTGCGAGTACAGCATTATCCAGCGAGTCGGCCGGATCAAACGTTGAGTGGTTGAATACGAATTGCATGACTTCCAGCAGATTTTCTCCGAATACATCCGCGTCCGTAGTCCCATAAGCAGGAAATTGTGCTACACTGCTGTCGGTCGCTGGTTTTTTCAAATACTGGGAAAGGGTGACAGCATTTAATTCTTTAATCTGTTTGAGAATGATCGCATGTTTGGCGGGGTTGTTGGATTCCGGCATCAGCCGATGGAATGCCGTAACGAAGTCTCCGCTCATTTCAAGATATTTATCTATGCCGGCAATCTTTTCTCCCGCTTTGTATCCTTTTGTCCGGGCTGTGTAAAATAATAATTTAGCAGGTTTTTTGTAATCGCCCTTGGTTGTAGACAGCGGAATTCCAACATAATGATCATAGGCTGAAGTCTCAAGGGAAACAAATTTCGAATCGAAAGCAGGTATTTCCAACACAACAGCATCATTGCGCAAATCCAGATTGGCCACTTCATAATACGTGTCGTTATTTGGTCTCGCGATGGACCTTGTGTCGGCATTTGCCAGCGAGGTTGCTTTATAAATTTTATTCCATCCTTTTGAACAGTATGGACCCGATTCATCCAAGGCGAATTTGTTTATGACGTTGTACAATGCCACATATTGATATGACCGTTTTACAATATTTGCCACCTGACCCGAATCCAGTTTGACCATTAAGGAATCTGTTGTTGCAGCTGTTTCTTCTGTTTTTGGAGGATTGTTACAAGCTAAAAATGAAATAAGGACTACAGATGACAACCCAATTATTTTCAATGGTGGTTTCATTGTCCGGTATTTTAATGTTTGAATATAATTTGCAGCTGAGAAAGGTAGTCTTTCAGGTTTGATTCGGTTTCAATTCATTTGATTTAACTGTAAATCGAAAACATCAAACTGGCGGTCGTTTTGGAAATGCCTTATGAATTTAATACATTAATTATCAATAGATTAATCCTTGTGCGATGACAAGCTCTGCCAAAAGGTACAAGTTAAGGTTTCTCACATTATTGTTTCAGATGTTGAAGTGAATAGACTTCAATGTTATCACTATCAGCAAACACTTTATCCGGAAGATGTCGAAATTGAAATTTTGCAAGCATTTTCTTAGACCGCAGATTGGCTTTATGCGTATAAGCCTCCACGGTAGTCAATACGAGATCATTAAATCCATAATCTAAAACAGCTTTTACAGCTTCAGACATCAGGCCCCTGCCCTGAAAAGCGGGGAACAATTCGTATCCGAGTTCGGCCAGTTTCCGGTCTTCTGAAAAATTCCAAAAGCAGATGGTTCCGATAAGATCCGGTTGGGTATTTAAGCAGATGGCCCAATAAATATCAGGGCCCCGGTCAACATTGCTCCATATTTTTTCAATGAAAGCAGCCGCCTCGGTTTCGCTGGTCATCCTGTTTCGCTGGATGAACCTGGATACCTGTTCATCATTGCGCAGAATAAACAGTGCTTTTCGGTCTTCCGAAACCAACCGGCGCAGTATAAGACGGCTGGTATGAATTACAGGAAAAGGTAAACTCATTAGAAAATAAAAATAGGAAACTTATGGGATTCTTTAATCTATCAGATCGGATTGGCATACTCCCGCTGTCAACAGTTATACATTTTTGTAAACATGCAACTTTTCATTTTCTATCTCAATCTCTTTTTCAAACCTGAATCCAAGTTTCGTCAATAGTCTAATCGAGCTTTTGTTTGACGATTTTGTCGTGGCCAGTACGATGTTATATTCAGGCAATTCTGAAACCATTGATAAGATTGCCTTTGAAGCCTCATAGGCATATCCCCTATTGTTAAAATCCGGAAGAAATGCAAAACCTATATCAAAATCGTCAAGGTAACTTCTCTTCATAAAAGATATTATTCCAATGGGCGTCTTTGCATCTTTGATTCTGACAACCCAATAAAATAAATCATTTGTACCCAGAATCTTATTGATATAAACTTTTGCGTCATTTTCTGAATGAATATTTCTGTTACCAATATTCTCAATCCATCCTTTTGTGTTGACAAGGGATTTTATGAAATCGTAGTCATCCAGGTTTAATTTTGCTAAAATTAGCCTGTCAGTCAATATTGTATCTTCTGTCATCCCATTAAGATTAGATTATTGTAGCACGGTGTTCAGGCCAGTTCGATACTCACTGTTCTTTTCGAAATTACTATGATCCTGACGATTTAAAGGATCATGGAGGAGCTAGCTGCGGCAATTCGTTGAAGTTTTTATTTTTTCACGTACACCTGAACCGCTTTTAAAATCAGCAGGATGATAACGGCAATCCAGATAATAGCCCAGGGTCCAATAGCCACTTTCGCTGTTTTATATAAATTCCTGTTTGCTATTTCGGGAGTAATCGCAATTTCTTTGACAATGATTTTATACAGATTCTTCAGAAAACTTTCTTCATGTTCCGCAAGCTCATCCCTCGAAACCGTCTTTGCTCCCATCGCCTCCAAAGTCAGCTGTGAACCACCCGGAATTTCTGTAATGAAATAGTTAAACATACCCATCCAGCTCCTGTCCCTGATCAACTGCCTTCCTTCACGATCCCTTTTTTTCTTCAGGCTGTATTCATCAAATACACGAATGGTATTATCAATAGCAATGCTAAGCTGATCCGGCGTTAAAGTATAGTCGATTGTCGTCATCTGATGAAGATGCAGGTATTCCAGGCAGACTTAAAAAACGTGCCAAAACTGCACTCCATTGTTTTTCAATACTTTGAAATTAATCATCCTACGAAAGCGTTCGTTTTCAATACTTCGTTGTGCGCTTCCGTTACAATTGAAAATCATGAAAGCGCCCTGATAATTGCTTTGAGAATTGTTGTGACAATCAATCTATGAAAAGGTCGAACTGTTAAAAAGTAAAGTCTGCCAAACCAGTTATTGAAATTTATGCATGTTGAAATTGTCAATTTTTTTTCCTGTTCTTCAATTTTTGATTCGCCTAAATACAACGAAACCCTAAAGTCTAAATGTTTGTCATCTTCACCTAAAATAATTTCATTTTCCGTCTTGTCATAAATTTTGAATATTCCAACTTTTTCGCCTTTCTCACATTTTAAATTATCCAATGTCTTTCTTCTTTCAGCCATGCTGCCCGATGTTTTAAGTCCGAAGACGGCCACAGCCCTGTTTCTAAACCCCATCATTTTACCGACCCAGTTTGGTGTTGATGAAAAAAATGCTTTACCAATGACCGTCGGATTTAGTTTGTTTCCATTGTCAGTGATCGATCCCTGAAAGCTGTCAACATAATCATATTTTTTAGCCGCCTGGTTTAGCAACGAATTGTTAGGAAGTGCTGTTTTGATAATTTTCATTGTCCAGTTATGCGTTTCAATCTCAACTTTCAGTCATCCTAAGTGCATGGCGTCATGGTTCCCTCCCCCGATCATCCCTTTTATTGCTTCTCCTGATAACATAAATGATGATCCAGGCAAGCACTGCAGTCATTATTAAGATAGACATGGGGGCGGTTTAATGTAAAATGGTCAGGCAAATCTTAATTAAATATATGGTCTTTCTGATTGCATTCCCACCAGTAAAAACTCTTAATATGCTCAGAAAACCATAACTAGAGAAATTGGTTTAATTTTAAAGATGATAAGGTTTTTGCTAATAGTTATTTGTATCCCTTTCACAGGACTCGGGCAAAACACAAATCTGAATAATCCTGCGGGCGAAAAAAAAGCAAAGGAGGCCATTGCCACAGCGGTTATTAACTGGAAAGACAAACCATTTTACGACACACTTATCAGCGACAAAGAGACTGCGATAAGCGTGGCCGAAGCTATCCTTTTCAAGTTTTATGGTAAGGAAAATATTATTGCAGAACGCCCTTATGAAATTTATCTCATTGCCGGGTATTGGTATATCCGTGGAACTCTTCCGGATAATAGAATGGGTGGGACATTTGAAATAATTTTCAGTTCCCAGAATGGACGGGTAATAAGACTTACACATGGAAAATAAATCAGGTGCGGGTCAAGATTAAACATTCACTATTTACTGAAGGGCATATAGAAGTCGCCCGGACACACGAATTATTTCCTTCCAGCCTTTCAATAAACCATTTAAATAAACTTAGCTGTAACAGTTCATTTTGTTTAGGAACAATACGAAGTAATTCGGTAGTTTAACTGGAAATAACCTTTTAAAGGATAAGCAGCCATATTTATTTCTGTTCCATGTATAAATCAAACGATCCGTCACAAAGCTTTTATGCGGCTAAACCTGCTGCGATTTGCTTTTTTCTTATCGCAGTGGTTTCGTTACTTTCCTGTAATACGCAAAAGGTTGAACGATACGGTTTTCTTACAACACTTGGGCGTGATACGATTTCTTTAGAAAGTATAAGCCGCCAGGGAAACAGGTTAACAAGCGATGAAGTGGATCGCTTCCCGGGTGTCGAGATACGACACACCGTTGTCGATCTCAACGACGACGGCAGCGTACGACATCTTGTAATGAATATTCACACACCCAGTCAACCAGCTGGTCAGCGCGATCGAAAAGTAGTTGCCGATGTCGCAGGTAATAAAGTGCACCTTACCAAAACAGACAGCACCGGCATATTAAACCGCGATTTTCAAACCGGTGGCAGCATTGTAGTAGCCCATGTACCGCAAATGTATAGTCTCTATGAAATTTACTTTGCAGCGGCGTTGAAGCATGCAACGGCATCAAAGCTTGAGGCTGGCAGTCCTGTGCAGATGCGGCAGTTTTATATTGACCGGGAATTCGACCGATTCCCTTTGGGAGATGTCACAGTAAAGCCTCTTGACAGCGGCAAAGTAGAGATCACGCACGATTGGCTTGCCGGGACCGGCGAGGCGATGATGGATTCTGCGGGTAACATGCTCAGTTATTCAGGTGCCCGGACTACTTACGATGTGGAGGTAAAACGACTTGCCACGCCACCAGACATAAAAAGCATCGCTGACCGGTTTGAAGCAAAGGAGACACAGGATGGCCACGTAAGATCGTTAAGTGTGCGGGACACGACCCGGGCACAAATTGGCAATTCGGTTTTCACGGTTGACTATGGCAGACCGCTGCTACGCGGACGAACATTGCTGGGTGATGTGATACCATACGACCAGGTTTGGAGGACAGGTGCTAATGCGGCTACGCAGTTTACGACGTCAACCCCGATCAGACTTGCCGGGATGCAGGTCCCTGCAGGCACATATACGCTGTTTTCCGCGCCACATACAAATGGAGTTGATCTGATTGTGAACAAACAAACCGGACAGTGGGGAACCGAGTACAATCGTTCACTTAATCTCGGTATAGCAAGGATCATCAGTGAGGTTGCTCCTGCAACAGTAGAAAAATTCACGATATCTATCATACCCAGCGATAGTCGGCACGGAATACTTCTACTCGAATGGGGTTCGTTCAGGTGGACTGCTCCGATCGAAGTTCCAGATCAATAGGTATTTAACAGTTATCATTAAAAACGTATCCTCCACTCCACTGAATGAAACCAAATAATAAACCAGCACGTGTCAACAGTGAATTTCTGATCCGGAAGTTATCGGCCAGGGGCCTAAACGATTTCAGGCAGCTACTCCTGCTTTTTAAAGAAGAATTTAAGATGAAGGATTTCAAGATCACTTCAGAAAATCATCTACTCAAATTGCTTCGGTTCAAAAATTTTATTGTATTTGTTGCGAGGGAGAAAAAACTAATTGTGGGTGGTCTGACTGCTTACATATTACCCTCTTACTATTCCGATTCTTCGGAAGTTTATATTTATGATCTGGCCATAAAAAAGAATTACCAGAGGAAGGGAATAGGAAAAAAATTACTTCAGTCACTGAAAACATACTGCAGCCAAAACGACTATA
>Ga0206929_1058_pt1 | contig 29161 bp, 24 predicted proteins | sample Alteio_BWOrgHeat_19_FD_152929 | JGI IMG/M metagenome (GOLD analysis project Ga0206929, IMG submission 152929) | Enriched cells from forest soil in Barre Woods Harvard Forest LTER site, Petersham, Massachusetts, United States -... | ecosystem: Environmental > Terrestrial > Soil > Temperate forest >...
CGTATTCATGAATGTATATGGCGTTTCACAGAAGACTTATGGGTGGATATTCGCAATGCTCTCCATTGGTTTTATTGGTTCAAGCCAGTTGAATAATCTGCTCTTGAAAAAATTCAAAAGTCATCAGATACTCGATTTTATAATCCCTGTCTATGTTGTTTTTTCGTTGTTATTCTTTATAGCTTCACAAATGGGGTGGCTTCATTTACCTTTGATCATCGTATTCATTTTTCTTCTATTATCCTGTGTAGGCATTGCGAATCCCAATACTGCTGCGCTTACATTAGCACCCTTCGCAAAAAACGCAGGCACGGCTTCGTCGCTTATGGGGGCCATTCAGATGGGCCTGGGATCACTGATATCGGTATTCATCAGTTTGTTTGAAAAACCATCCGTTACTCCTTTAGCCATTGCATTTGTCGTATCGTCTGCCCTTTCCCTGATGGTATTGAAGCTGGGCAGCCGGCAAATAAAATATCAGCTGAACTATTCAAAATAAACCATGTCATGACAGACCCGAAACAACAAAAACTTCGAAATGCCGGTGTGTTTTTTGTCCGGGTCTTACTGGGAATTATCTTTTTTATGCAGGGGTATGGAAAGGTTTTCACAATGGGTCTTCATAAGGTTTATGAAAGTTTTTTTAGAGAATTTGAAAATACAATTCTTCCCAAATGGCTGATCGTTTCAACCGCATATTATACGTCTTATATTGAACTGGTCGGAGGTTTTTTACTTATAGCGGGTCTTTTTCGAAAATTTGCGATGTATCTGTTGGCACTGGACCTGCTGATTGTTTCCTTTGGCCATGGATTTATGGAACCGATATGGGATTTGAGTCATGTTATTCCAAGAGCCATTTTACTGTCCACATTGTTCTTTTTACCTAAAGAATGGGACAAATGGCATGTGGAAGGGTTTATTAATTCATAATTAATATGGTACAGAAAACAACGATATCAGTATTCATACTATTTACGTTCTTTTCAAATGCTGTTTTCGCGCAGCAAAAAGAGGAGGCAGATAATCTGGTACAGGAAGGTGTTGTTTTCCAGGATAAGGGCGATGTGGATTCAGCTTTTTCAAGATATAACCAGGCGTTGAAAATGGACAGGGACAATCTGGCGGCATTAGCGGAAATGGCATATAGTTATTTATCCATTGAAAAATATGACGAGTCCATTAGTTACTCAAAAAGAGCACTCAAAACGCATCCCCACGACCCGGTACTAAAAACGGTTTATGTTAGTTATGGTAATGCGCTGGATGAAGAAGGGAAAACCGAAAAAGCGGTAGATATGTATGATGAAGGCATTCATACTTTCCCGGATTATTTTCAGCTGTATTACAACAAAGGTATCAGTCTGCTCAAGTTAAATAAGGCCGGTGATGCATTGTTATCATTTGAAAGATCCGCAACCCTGAATCCCCGGCATGCCAGTTCACATAATGCAATCGGCCGTTTATTATTCGCAACAAATAAGATTCCGTCCCTGATGGCCTTCTGCCGGTTTCTGGTGTTGGAATCCGATAGTAAGAGGTCTTCTTCGAATCTGAATAATGTGCAAAAAATAATGGGCGCATACGTAACTAAAAATGATGATAAAAATATTACCATCAATGTGAGTCCGGATATGCTGGATGTCAATAAGAAAAAGGAAAAGAACAATTTCTCCGGTGCCGAACTGTTGCTGGCGATTAGTTCGGCGGCGGATAACGATAGTACGAGTGCCAATAAAACAGATGTTGAAAAATTCATCCGAAAATTTACTTCTCTCTGTCAATATCTGAAAGAAGCTGAAAAAGATAACTATGGTTTTTACTGGGACTATTATGTTCCATACTTCACGGAGATGGATGATAAGGGCCTGACTGAAGTATTTGCTTATATCGCATTCGCTTCTTCTGAGGATCCGACCGTGAAAGTCTGGCTTGATTCCCATAAAGCAGATGTTACCGGTTTCTATAAATGGTCTGACGAATTCAGGTGGAGAATCAACTAAATAATTGTCAATTGTTAATGGTTAATTGTCAATTTTCCAAAGTCTTTACCCTGCTTCCGAATGTCAGGAATTAGTCTCTATATATCCAAAACTTGTCAATGCAGAGCAAAAACTGGTCATTCGGGATAAAATGTGACGATCCGGGATGAGAGAGCTTTGTAATACAATAACCAGCCATGTGTATCATACTATCAAATCAAAAACCTGCCTTTGCCTGTAAAGGATTATGTGCAAACTGCAGACGTAAATCAACCTCTTCAGGTGCAATACCGGAACGCAGAATGGAGGTGGTAATCACCCACTCAGTTGTCCCGCAATTCTATGCTTCTGCGTTCGTAAGGATAAACCCGATATTACTTGTCGGAAAATGATACTGAGTCTTCATTCGTTTTCTGAAAACCATATGCCTTATCAGCCTGGCCACCGTTTATTCATTCAGCACGCAAACTGGTTACAGGATTCTGCATTGCAGCACGGATTGTATTTGCAGCAATGGTAATCATAGCAACTACAAGTGCCGTAAACGCTACCAAAACAAACATCCACAATTGAATATGTATCCTGTAGGGAAAACTATTCAGCCATTGATTCATGACAAGCCACGCAATGGGGATAGCTATAAGGATCGCAATCAAAACCAGGTAAAGAAATTCTTTTGATATTAGCATCGAGATGCTTTGTACGCTCGCCCCAAGTACTTTCCTGACACCAATTTCCTTGACCCTTTGTTGAACAACCAGGAGGACCATGGCCAGCAATCCTGAACAGGATAAAACAATGGCTACAAAAGCTGCTATACTAAAAAGAATGGACATCATTTTTTCGGCCTGATACCAGTTATTAATATTTTCGTTTACAAATGAGGCGTTGAACTCTTGTCCGGGTTCAAGAAATGCCATTGCTTTTTTTACCGACTCCATATTGGCTACAGGGTTCTGTGAAGCCGTTTTAACGAAACCATAATACAACGGAGCGTTATTACTGATGGTCAATGTTAGTGGTTCCAGTTTTTCTTCCAGCGTATATAAATGGAAGTCGTTGAAAATACCCACAATATGCCAGCCGCGTGAACTGCTGTCCGCCCCTACTGTTTTTCCAACCAGATTTTTGTCATGAAATTGCTCAGCGACTGATTGAGAAATCACTACACTATTAGATGTATCGGTTCCAAAAGACCTGCTAAATTCCCGACCTTCCAGCAATTTAACTCCGAATGTTTTCAGGTAGTCATAGTCCACTGACGCAACATTTGTACGGATGGTCTGATTGTTAAATGTAAAGTCTGTTGTAGACTTCACCGTTCTGTGGTCTGAGCCCCTGCCCATATTGATATCACTTCCCGAAATAGAAATAATACGCGGGTCATTTGCCAGCAGGCTTCTTAATTTTTCTATGGTTTCTTTGCCCTTTACCGGATTATGTAATTGCACACTGATAACATTGTCTTTGTCAACTCCGGTATCCGAGTCTTGCAAATATTTGAATTGCCGGTAAATGATAAATGTGGAACTTATCATAATGCAGGCGATGACAAACTGCATTACGATCAGAGAACTTCTGAGAATACTGTTACGTTTCAGGCTGATTTTTCCTTTTAACGTCTCCACCACACCCAGGCGTATCATCAGCCACGAAGGGTATCCGCCTGCAACCAGGGAAACAAAAAACAAAAGAGCGAAAGCCATCAAAATAAACGCCGGTTGCCCTATGACAGCCTCCGAAGAGATTTTAAGCTGCTCAAGACCACCAACTGAATGAAGAAAATAACGAACCAGTACAAGGGAAATTATAAAAGCTATCAAACAAACCAAAAAGCTTTCACTCCATAACTGAATAAAAAGTTTCCATCTGGAAGCGCCCATACATTTTCTGACTCCTATTTCCCGGCTCCTGACAAAAATATTGGATAGGTTTATGTTAATATAATTAAAACAGGCAATAAAAATAATCAGTAAACCTACTGTCAGTATGGTGATAATCTGCATACTGCTGATCGCCTTATGACCATTTACTCTTGTCGAAAAATGTACCTGACCCAATGGTAACAAGCGGGTCGCCATTACATCTCCCAACTGATCTGCTTTGAGACCTTTTTTTGCGAGATCTTCATACCATTCAGGGACATATTTTTTATCTATTTGTCTTAATTGTGTCTCGGCTTCCAGGGGAGTGGCTCCCTGTTTTAATTCGATGTATATATTGGGAGAACGGTTATTCCAGTCGTTGCGGCTACCGGTATAGTTACTCCTGTTTTCAATGCGCGTTATAATTTCAAAATTAATAGAGCTGTTTGTAAATTCGTCAACGACCGCCGTCACTATAAACTTCTGCATATTATCTCCGGCGGAAACCATGATTGTTTTACCGATTGGATCTTCGTTACCGAATATCTTCTTTACTGCGTTCACGGTTAAGACAACGTCTGAAATATTTGTCAGTGGGTTGGAGCGGTTGCCCTTCAGAATGGGAAAACTAAACATCGTGAAAAAATCTTCGTCGACCATTGCTACCGGGATGACCAGATCTTTGCCTTTATATCCGACATGGTTTCCGCCATCGGTGATCCGGGTGACTTTTTCAATGGCGGGTGCTTCCTTTTTGTAGACGAGCGCCGGAGCGTAACCGAATTGATTCGTGATCTCCTGGCCATTCGTTTTATTTATGACCTGGTAAGCCTCATAAATTCTATTCCTGTTCTCATGAAAATGATCGAAAGTGAACTGTGCGTAGACGACCAGTAAAATGATGATACCGATGGTAAATCCTGTGACAAGTCCGCCCAGGTTGATCGCTGTATGTAGCTTATTCCTGTATACATTTCTCCAGGCGATCTTAAAATAATTTTTGAACATTGAAATTATTTATAATGCCTGTAACGTACGAAAGCAGTGCCAGAATGATAATCTTGTCTAAATCAGTGAGTTGCTATAACTGGACAGATCAACCTGTGCGGTTTCAATACATAGCCTGCCCGAAAAAAACACAAAGCCGGCTAGTCATTATTATTCAGCAATAAAATATAAATGGAAGTCATCAGACAGGTCCAGAAATAAGCATGGTATTTACCCTGTGGGTCCAGTGCCGGTTCCAGAACCACCCATCCGTTCTTTATCTCTTCCTTAAAATTATGGATCATGCCGAATTGCTTTACCAGCTGGGGATCTGAAATATTTACTTTATAATAGGGCATGACGCCAGGTGGTTCAAAATATTCCACATCGGCATCATAGGTTTTATCCATAAAATTGAAAGAAACGCTTGTTGTTGTCATATCAGATAATTTAGGTGCTTCTAAATAGAGGTATATCCATTATATATGCAATTTCCCTGCCTGTCAGATTACATTCGCTAAATTTGGTTGTAAAATTTGATTCAAATACAAAATTCTGCATGATGAATTCGGCCGATCTGAAAAGTTTACAGGAGCCCATTAAAGAAAAATACCGTAGAGACCCGGCGTCCGCGATTATTACATTAAAAGCCGAAGGCAAAGTAGGGGAAGGAATTTCCTGCAAGGTTGAAACCGGGAGGGTATTGGTGGAGGCCGGGTTGCATCCTGCAACGGGTGGCACGGGTATGCTTGCCTGTTCCGGAGACATGTTATTGGAAGCCCTCGTGGCTTGCGCAGGTGTTACACTGAGTGCAGTGGCGACTGCCATCGGAGTCAATATAAAAAGCGGTTTAGTGAAGGCAGAAGGTGATTTGGATTTCAAGGGTACGCTGGGCGTCTCGAAAGAAGTATCCGTCGGATTTAAAACGATCCGCCTGCTGTTTGACCTGGAAACTGATGCAACGACTGAGCAAATTGCCAGCCTGTCCAAACTAACCGAAAGATATTGTGTCGTTTATCAAACGCTGGTAAAAGGTGTGGGTGTCGAAACCAAATACCAAACAATAAACTAATTGCCGGAAAAATCAAAAAATAAACAGGATCCTGGCGATGGCCACACCGGGATCCTTTTACTAAAATTTGTATTCTAAACCAGGAAGGCAGAGCCACAGATGACTAATTTGCTGTTGCCGGACTGATCACAGAGGATACTTCATATACATTATTGATAGGGAAACCGCCTTTCTGTGCATGTTCTTTCAGCAGTTCGATATTTTCAGCCTTATAGATGCAAAATATTTTATCCTCTGAAACATAACTCTGTATCCATTGGATACCCGGACCCAGGTCCCTTAAAACAGAACAGGATGTTTTGGCTATGGTTTTTAACTTCTCCGGTGTAAACTGCCCGGCGCCTGGAATGTCCCTTTCAATTACATAGGTGTGCATGGTGATGGTGGTTTCATTGTTTTTTGTGTTTGCGGCCACGGAATTGGTTTGGGCCAGACAAGCCATCCCGGTTAAGATTGTGCCTACGATCAGCAGACTGAGGTGTTTGGTAATTTTTCTCATGTGAAAGTTTTTAATTTTGAAATAATAATTAAATGTAACAGAGATAATTACCACCTACTATAACAAAAGATTCAATAAATGGTAATCCTGATCCGGATTGTTGGCGGTGATTATTAAAGAGCCTGAAGATAATTTGCGGGGAGCAGGCCAAACTTCTTTTTAAAACATTTGGTAAAATAAGAAGGACTAGTGAAACCAGAGTCAAATGTGGTTTGGGCAACATTACTATTGTGCTTTTTTAAAAGTTCCCTGGCTTTATCCAGCCTGAACTCTTTTAGCAATTGATTGGGAGCCAGACCCCAGAGAGCAATTGTTTTTCTATAGAGCTGCGATTTGCTCATGGCCATGCGCAGACAAAACTGAGCTGCAGTAAAATCAGGATCCTGCCAATTTAATTCCAAAAGGTTAAACAGGGATTCTATCAGGGATTCATCCTGGGGTGATGAGGCAGCTATTTTACTCTGGTCCATTTGAAAGTAATCACGTGCCAGCAGTTCTTTGACACCAGATGTAATAATGATTTTATCATGCCTTGTAACCGTGCAAAGCCTTCTGGCTGCCTGAATCGTGTCCCCAAAAAGTCTGTCACTGTTAGATACAGGTTCTCCTGCATTGACAGCTATTTTAAACCCTGTTAATTTCCTTTCGGTTTTTGACAAATCATTTTGAATTTCCAATGCACAACTAAGGGCCTTGATAGCAGACGAAAAAGATGCGATAAAACCACTTCCTGCAAATTCTACTTCTTTTCCGCCCCTTAAAGACAATTCTTTTCTGATGATCTTATTTTGTTTGTTCAGCAGTTCGTTGGTTTTCTCCTCTCCCAATTCATTGCGTAATATCACAGGATCCATCATGTCGGTTACCAAGAGAATACGAAAAGCGGAATCGCTAAATACCTTTAACCCGTTATCTGAGACGACCGCATCTTCCGGATCATGTATTCTTCCAAGAAAACTTTCTACCAATTCATCACTTACCTCAATGATTTTATTTGGAATTAAACCATGTGAATTTTTATGCATCTCTTCCACCACCACTTTATCGGGGCCTTCAATCAGACAAAAAACAACACCCCTTGGTTCATCGATCCAATAAGTCATGCATTTACAATGATACTGATGTTGTATCTGCATATCCATCTGGTGTGCCTTCGCAGCGTCGATCGCTTCTATGCCGGGAACCTGATGAATATCCATGTATATTGGCATAACCTGGTTTATCTGTTCGAATGTAATCGTTCTGGATAATATCTAAGGAGTTTTATCCGATTCGTTCAGTTTTTTCTATGTTAACGCTGCCAGGGTCAGGTAGATGCGCTCTGTCAAAACAGTCCGGCTGATAATCCCAGTAAATCAATTAATTTTTTGATAGCGATTTCATTTTCAAGGTAGGAGTTCTGAACAGGTGTGGACCACCTTTCGTAAAATAATCATCTTCATTCTGTTCTGAGACTTTTCACAGGATTGGTCAGAGCAGTTTTTATAATTTCCCGGCTTATTACGGCCATTGCTATCAGGAGTACCAGCAGGGTCGGAATCAAAAACATCCACCAACTGATTTGAATATGATAAGCATAAGAAGTCAGCCATTTATCCATCACAATAGCTGACAAGGGAAGGGCTACGAGTAATCCCAGGCAAACCAGCCGGATAAAATCCTTTGTCATCAGGGAAAATAATTGTTTTTGTGATGCGCCCAGTACTTTACGGATACCGATTTCTTTTGTGCGTTGCACCGCAATGAGTGCAACGAGACCATACAATCCAAGACAGGATACAAAAACAGCCAGGACCGTAAAGGCGTTAAACAGGGACATGGTCATCCGGTCATTCAGGTATTGCTTATCCAGGATTTCATCGTAAAAAGAATAATCTATTGGAACCGAAGGCAGGTATTTCTTAAAGAGTGTTTTCATCATGGGCAGATCACGAGGTTTAATTTTAATTGTTGTTGTGTTTGCGTGGGAAGAATTGTAGACCATTATGAGTGGATCTATCAGACTGTGCAGGGATTTGAAATAGAAATTTTTTACAACGCCTATTACCCTGCCTTTATGTTCCATTCCCTGCAATGGTTGTCCGATGGCTGTTTTCCAACCCATTGCTTTTATAAAAGATTCATTTACCAGAAAGGCCTCTTTTTTATCTGTGCTGAAACTATCTGACAGATTCCTTCCTTCAGCCAGCGGAATTTGAAAAACGGATAAAAAATGCGGGTCAATAGAATAATAGATACACATCAAGTCCCTTTTTCTCCCTTCTGTTTCTAAATAGGTGCTGCCCATTGTACCGCCGCCTATCGACATACCATCACCTACCGTCAAATCCACCACTTCCGGTCGATTCCGCAATGCATTTTGAAATGCCGATACTGAACCTATCAAAGAAGAATCCCGGGGAGCATATATATTCAGCAACTGATTCTTATTAAATCCCAGGTCTTTCTGCTGAATAAAATTCATCTGTTGATAAATAACGGTTGTTCCCATGATTAGTGCTGCCGCGATGGCGAACTGGGTAATGGTAATTGATTTTCGCAGCATCAAACCCCTGTTGCCAGGACGCCAGTTTCCTTTCAGGACTTTGACAGGCTTAAATGAGGACAAAACAAACGCAGGATATAAACCTGCCAGGAATAAACTGACTAAAAATACAATTCCTGTAAAAACGATTCCCATTTCCCAGCTTATAGAAAGTTTTGTTTGTAAAAACTTATTAAAGAAAGGAAGGCAGATCTGTACTAATCCAAAGGCCAACAGGCACGCGATGATTAGCAGCAAAAATGATTCGAACAGGAACTGGATCATCAATTGAAACCGTGAGGCGCCGCTTACTTTCCGGATGCCCACTTCCCTGGCTCTTTCGGTAGATTTTGCGGTTGACAGGTTGATATAATTCAGCAGTGCAATTATTAAAATGAAAACAGCCAGCAGTGAAAACATATAAATAAACTGTTTATTCCCTTTGGGTGATTCCTCCAGTTTTTCAGTACTCAAATGGATTTCTCTGAGTGGTTGTAATATAAATTCAGCATGGTATTTACCAGGCAGTCCGCCGGCATCCAGCTCAGGCTGGGTATATTTTCGGCTAACTGCGGCAAGCCTTTGTTTGAATTGCCCGAGATCTGGTTTTTTGTAAAATAAAACATACGTATACGTGTCAAAATCCGCCATCCAGGCGGTCATCTTTGAGAAATCGGTGGAAAACAGAGCGTCAATATGCATATCAGAATTGGCTGGCCTGTCCATTACAACTCCGGTCACACGCAGAACTTCTCCGTTGCAGATCATTGTTTTTCCCAGAGCCGGTCTGGTTCCGAAATACTTTTTAGCAATGGTTTCTGTAAGAACAATGGATCCTGGATTTTTTAAAGCATCCATAGCAGATCCCTCGAGGAAGTGAAAGCTGAAAATCGAAAATATGGTTTGATCGGCCTCGAAAAAAGATCCTTCCGAAAAAACATCATTATTTGATTTAATCACCTGGTCGACATGCTGAATTCTGACGGTTGATTCCACTTCAGGAAAATCGCGCCTGAGTACATCTGACATGGGAGCCGGACAGGTTGCCAATGCCACGTCTGATTCAGGCGTATGCAGGGTCGTATTGACTCTTGCAATACGATCAACTTTCAGATTGTATAAATCATAGGTCAGCTCGTTCTGCACATATAAAAAAATGATCATGCAGGCGCCGGTACCGATAGACAGTCCCAATATATTAATAAGTGAAAACCCTTTATGCTTCAGCAGGTTTCTCCAGGTAACCTTCAGGTAGTTTAGAAGCATACATCAGATTTGTGATGAATATGGGAAGATGGTCATACAATCTGGGAAAATATTCCCGGATAGCCATCCGGTTAAACAGGATTTAAGAAAGCAATAACACAGGTAAAAACACCCAGGAACCTTTATTAGATTTCTAGTATTCGTAAATCTGCGAGTATTTATACTTATAATAAATTAATCGATTTCACGCTATATAGTATCAAAATAATCCGATTTGGAAACAGGTGTTTTATCTGGCATTGTCCATATTTTGGGCATTGTTGCCTTATTCTTCTCATTTCTTCCATTAATTCTGTACTGGTATAAGGGGCTGGCTGAGAACAAAGCTTATATGGTCATTTCCATTTTCTGGATGATCAACGCGATCATATATGCGCCTGAAATATTTCACTGGCAATGGTATGTGGCCGTCGATGAACAGATTACAAAATATTATAACCTATTTGATGCACCTCTGATCCTGCTGATCTTTTATTATGCATTCGAAAAAAAGACCTTTCTTTTTATCCTGCTGTCCTTTATAATTTTTGAAGCCATTGTAATCAAACTCACAGGATTCAATATGAATTCCAATGATATTATAATAGGGATAGGCAGTTTACTTTGTCTTGGATTGAATCTATGGGGAATCAATAAATTTTTCAGACAGATCAATCATACAGCCAGCGAAAAAGCATACATGTTTATATTCGCGGGTTTCATTTTTTACTATGGTTTATGTGTTGATTTAATCTATATTTTCAAATTTTTCCATTTCAGCAGCGGTCAGAAACAATATCAGGCATTGATTAATTTTACCGCCATGGTTCTGTCAACCAGTCTGATATCTTACGGGTTTTGCATATACGCGCGTCCGGAATATGGTCAGGCTCAACGTCAAGAGCCTAAATCCTAAACCTAAAGGAGATCAATCCCTCCCCAAATTTTCTAAAAGTCTTTCATAAAAATTGTATGGATATTAAGCCATATTACTAAATAATTTAGTAATTTGCCAGTCTATGGCCCGGTCATTTTCATGCATTGGGTTGCAAAGAACTGGTACATGATCACAGCAAAAACAGATATTATTGCCCGTTTAAAAATGGATATTCTTCCTTTGGAAGGGTTTAGGATGTCTCTGGCAGGAGAAGCTTTAGATTCAGGACTGGGACCCATGAACCGGGCATTTCCACAAGGAAGTTTCCCGTTGGGGGCAATACATGAATTTATAAGTAATGGCCCCGAATCTGCGACTGCGACAGCGGGTTTTATTTCCGCTATGGTTTCTCCGCTTATGAAAAAAGGGGGGGCAGGCATATGGATTGGATCTTCCGGGAGGATATTTCCCCCAGCTCTTCAGCAATTTGGAATAGAACCTTCCCGGATCATCTTTATCGATCTGCAAAAAGAAAAGGATTTGCTCTGGGCCGTAGAAGAAGCGTTGAAATGCCATGGGCTTGCAGCAGTCATTGCTGAAATACCTTTCCTTTCCTTTACTGTTTCCAGAAGACTCCAGTTGGCTGTAGAGCAAAGCCAGGTTACTGGTTTTATTCACCGATCCAATACAAGGATTCTGAATACAAATACTGCTGTTTCCCGCTGGAAAATAAACTCTATACCAACTGAAATGTACGACGCCTTACCCGGACTGGGTTATCCGCGCTGGAATGTTGAACTCCTTAAAATACGCAATGGTAAACCAGGTACCTGGCAGGTAGAATGGTCAGACCATTGTTTCAATCCCATCAGCAAACCCATTCCGTCCATCATTCCGGAACCAAAAAGAAAAACCGGATGAGATGGCAAAACGATTTGTTAACATATGGTTCCGTCATCTAAAGACGGATTGGTTCAGTATCCGCCAGCCTGCGCTTCGTGATATTCCTTTTGTTCTTTCTGCTCCTGAACATGGTCGCATGGTTATTACAGCTGTCAATCAATGGGCCTTTACAAAGGGTATTGAAACAGGCATGGTAGTCGCTGATGCACGTGCGATCTTTCCTTCATTAGAAGTATTGGATGATGATCCTGCATTATCAGAAAAATTATTGAAAGCCATTGCTGAATGGTGCATCCGATATACAAATATTGTAGCGATTGACCCACCAGACGGGATCATCATGGATGTGACCGGTGCAGCTCATCTCTGGGGTGGAGAGAAGAAATACATTAGCGATATTCATCTTAGATTAAAAAACAGGGGTTACGATGTCCGGGCAACCATTGCAGACAGTATCGGTGCTGCATGGGCTATAACTCATTACGGAGCCAACTCCGCAATCGTTGAAAGCGGAAAACAAATGGAAGCATTGCTTTCTTTACCTCCTTCTGCCCTGCGATTGGAATTGAACGTGGCTGATCGACTGCAAAAACTGGGATTAAATCAGATCAGGAAATTTATCAGCATGCCCCGTTCCGCACTCAGGCGCCGGTTCGGGAAAGAACTCATCCTGAAACTGGATCAGGCGATGGGAAATGAAGAAGAAGCCATTCTTTCCATACAACCTGTTGAACCATGGCGTGAGAGATTACCCTGTCTGGAACCTATTATTACGGCGACAGGAATTGAAATTGCCCTGCAGCGGTTACTTGATACGTTATGTCAGCGAATGAATCAGGAGGGAATGGGAATCCGAAAAGCTGTATTCACTGGATTTCGCGCAGATGGAAAACTTGAAAAGATTGAAATCGGAACGCACCGTACTACACTCAATGCAAGACATCTCTATAAACTTTTTGAAGATAAAATCTCAACGATTGAGCCCGGGCCCGGCATAGAACTTTTTATGATCGAGGCATTGAAAGCAGAAAAAATTTCTCCGCATCAGGAAAAACTTTGGGATGCGATATGCGGATTAGAGAATCCGGGATTATCAGAATTGATGGACAGGTTCGCCAACAGGTTCGGCAACTCTCCTATCATGCGTTTTCTTCCTTCGGAACATTATCTGCCTGAAAAGTCTTTTAAACAATCCGTTTCGATCGACGAAAAGTCCGGCACTCCATGGATGATCGGAAGGCCCAGGCCTCTGCAAATTTTATCGAGACCGGAACTCATTGAAGTAACTGCACCGGTACCAGATTATCCGCCCATGATATTTCGTTATCTGGGAAAATTGCATAAAATAAAAAAAGCTGACGGACCTGAACGGATCGAACAGGAATGGTGGATACAGAATGGCCCTCATCGGGATTATTATGCTGTGGAAGATGAAGAAGGTCAGCGGTATTGGTTATTCCGGTCCGGACATTACAAGGAAAACGAAAAGCCCAAATGGTTTATTCATGGATTTTTTGCTTAAAATATGAAGTATACCGAATTACAATGCACATCTAACTTTAGTTTTCTTCGCGGAGCTTCTCACCCGGAGGAACTGGTTGAACAGGCTGCGGCTTATGGATATCATGCTATTGGAATTACGGACCGGAATAGTGTGGCCGGCATCGTACGTGCCCATTCAACTGCAAGAACCCTGGGTATACAATTTCTACCAGGTTGTCGACTTGATTTGCTGGACGGGCCCAGCCTTTTAGTTTATCCGGTGAATGTGGCCGGTTATTCGCAATTGTCCGGGTTACTGACTACGGGCAATCTTCGTGCGGAAAAAGGTGAATGCCATTTATATAAAGCAGACGTATATCATCAGCTCAGAGATATAAAGTTGATTATAGTTCCTCCTGTTATATTGAACGGGCGATTTGAATTTGATCTTTCATTTGAAAAACAAACAGCTGTTTATCGTGACATGTTTGGCGAGAGACTGTATCTCGCCGCATCCCGCCGCTATTTGGGAGATGACTCCAAACAATTATTTCGTCTTTCACAATTATCTTCCAGACTTGACATACCCATGGTCGCGACCAACGATGTTCATTATCATGAACCTTCGAGGCGACCATTACAGGATATTCTTACCTGCATAAGGGAAAAGTGTACTATTCAGAATGCTGGATTCCGTCTTCATCAGAATGCAGAAAGATATTTGAAATCAGCAGATGAAATGAAACGTCTTTTTAATCAATATCCGGAAGCCATAAAAAACACATTGAAAATTGCGGAAGCCTGTCAGTTTAATCTCCATATGCTGAAATATGAATACCCGGAAGAAATTACAACGGGAGGAAGAACAACCCAGGAGGAGCTCACGATGCTGGTATGGAAGGGAGCATATGAACGATTTGGTGACAACATCACAGAGAAAACAAAAAATGCGATCCTGCATGAACTGAAATTTATTCAGGAGATGAATTATGCGGCGTATTTCCTAACCGTATATGATATTGTCAGATACGCCCGTGAGCAGAAAATCCTTTGTCAGGGTCGTGGATCTGCTGCGAACTCTACCATTTGCTATTGTCTTGGCATTACATCAGTTGATCCTTCTAAATTCGAACTGCTTTTCGAACGTTTTATTTCTTCTGCCCGTAATGAACCACCGGATATTGATGTTGATTTTGAACATGAGAGACGTGAAGAAGTGATCCAGTATATCTATCAGAAATATGGAAGAGAGCGCGCAGCCATCGTAGCAACTGTTACACAGGAACGTCAAAGAGGATCCATCCGGGATGTAGGAAAAGCAATGGGGCTGTCCATAGATACTATCAACCGGATTTCGAGTTCTGTCTGGGAATTCACGGAAGAATGGTTCGAGGGAAAACGACTGACCGAACAGGGATTGAATCCGGATGATAAATTGCTACAGAAAACATTACAGCTAACGCAACAGCTCATGGGATTTCCAAGGCAATTGGGTCAGCATACCGGTGGATTTGTCATTACGCGGGGTAAACTATCTGATCTCTGTCCGGTGATGAATGCGCGTATGGAGGACCGAACCTGCATCGAATGGAATAAAGATGATATTGATGCCCTTGGGTTTCTGAAAATAGATGTGCTTGCATTGGGTATGCTCACCTGTATCCGGAAAGCCTTTGAACTGGCGAAACAACATTATGGACTCGATCTCACGCTGGCAAATATTCCCCAGGATGATTCTGCAGTTTATGATATGATTTGTCACGCAGATACGATTGGTGTTTTCCAGATTGAGAGCCGGGCCCAGCAATCCATGTTACCCAGACTAAAGCCGCGCAGTTTTTATGACCTTGTTATTGAAGTCGCCATTGTACGACCCGGTCCGATACAGGGTGATATGGTGCATCCGTATCTGCGCCGCCGGAATGGGGAAGAAAAAGTTGAATATCCGTCCAAAGAACTGAAAGAAATTCTTGGCCGCACTTTGGGTGTTCCGCTTTTCCAGGAACAGGCAATGAAGATTGCCATAGTTGCCGCGGGGTTTACACCCAGTGAAGCGGATGAACTTCGTCGCAGCATGGCGACATTGAAAGCACAGGGCATGGTTACGAAATTTGAAAAAAAATTAATTGATGGTATGATGGAGCGGGGTTATCAGCGGGAATACGCACAACGGGTTTTCAAACAACTCGAAGGATTCGGAAGTTATGGATTTCCCGAGAGTCATGCAGCCAGTTTTGCCCTGCTGGTATATGTTTCTTCCTGGATCAAACATTATTATCCGGATGTGTTTGCAGGTGCTTTATTGAATAGTATGCCCATGGGGTTTTATCAGCCTGCCCAAATTGTGATTGACGCTAGAAAACATGGCGTGGAAGTTCGTCCTGTGGATGTGAACCATTCTGAATGGGATAATACACTGGAAGAAAAATCCGGTTCCTTCCATGTGCTAAGACTTGGCTTTCGCCAGGTAAAAGGATTACGCTCAGAAGATATGCAGTTATTAATTGCTGCCAGAATAAAAATATTTTCCAATATCATCGAAATGCGTGTTGCGGGTATTTCACAGTCCGTGTTGGAAAAATTAGCCGATGCAGATGCTTTCAATTCCATAGGACTTGACAGGCGAAAGGCTTTATGGGAAATTTCCGCAGGTAATGATCAGCCTGCCGGATTATTTGCGGGGATGATACCCGATCCCTCATCGGAGGAAAATGTATCGCTGCCGATTATGCGAAAATCAGAACATGTTGTACATGATTATGCTGCGATGTCCTTGTCTTTAAAAGCGCATCCCGTTCATTTTGTGCGTGAAAAACTTGAGCAGTTGCACATACTCAGGACAGATGATTTAAAAACACACCGGAATGGAGACCTGGTAAAAGTTGCCGGGCTGGTATTAGTCAGACAAAGACCAGGTACTGCAGCAGGCATATGTTTTATTACGATCGAAGACGAAACGGGATGTGCCAATCTGGTTGTCTTTGAAAACCTGTTCGGTCAATTCAGGAAAGAGATTTTACAGTCCCGTTTACTGATGGTGGAAGGCAAACTCCAGGTAGAAGGAGAAGTGATCCATGTGATCGTACAGCGATGTTTCGACATGACCAGATTATTGCGTCATCTCACAGAAACCGCCAACGATGATCTACCCATACTAACGCTGGCCAGGGCCGATGAGACTTCCATTCCCGCCCATGCGCAGGAGGATGTTTTTCATAAAGGAAGGAACTTTCATTAGTGTGGAAGTTTGGAAGAATGGAAGTATGGAAGTGAATTTCTTAATTTTAATCTCCCTATTTACAAAAACTGTCCGGATTTGCGATCCGAAACTGTCTTTAATAAAATGACCTTTTTTAAATAGCCATATTTTAATTATAAACATTATAACATGGAAAGATTTATGCTGATCGTTAGAGAAGACCTAAAAAGAATCGGCCGCCTTAAAACGGAAGACCGTTTTGCTGAAGGACCTGATATGACTGACTGGATTAAATCCCTCATCGAATCGGGAAATTATATTGGAGGTGAACCCCTCGCGATCAGGGGCAGATATGTTACTCAAAATGAAGTACTGTCCGATGGCCCGTTTATCGAAGCAAAAGAGGGCATCAGTGGTTACGATATTATTCTGGCAGAAAATCTCGAACAGGCAACAGCCATTGCGCAAACCTGCCCGATGGTCCAGGCTGGATTTGCCATCAGAGAAGTGAGACCCATACAACCCTTTATTTTTAAAAAACCTGAGTAGAATTCTAATGTATTAATTCAAACATGTTCAGGGGATGGATAAAGTACAAAGGGAAGCAGATCAGCTTTACAAGCAACATTTTGGCAAACTGGTTGCTTCATTATTGTATGCATCCCGTGATATTGATCCTGAATCTGCCGAGGATATCGTGCAGGATGCCTTTTCGGCAGCGCTAATCGATTGGAGACTGCAGGGTATTCCTGCAAACAGTGCCGGTTGGTTATATAAAGTCTGCAGAAACAAAGCGCTGAATAAAATTAAGAAAGATAAACGGCTGGAACCACTTACTGAAAAACAAGACCAGGCAGTCATTGAAGTTCGTTTCAGTGAATCTGTGTTTGATGACCAGCAGTTGAAATTATTATTTGCCTGTGCCCATCCGGATCTTGCTCCAAAAACACAGGTCGTGATTACGCTGAAATATGTTGTAAATCTAAAAGTTGCGTCCATTGCCAAAAATTTAGGCATGACAATCGATGGAGTAGACAAACTTCTTTTAAGAGCGAGACAAAAGATCAGAGATGAAAAGATACTATTAGAAGAGCCTCATCCAAATGCTCTCATACAAAGGTTACCCATCGTTCACAAAATCATTTACCTTACATTTAATGAAGGGTATAAGTCAACGGCAGGGAAAGAAATTCTGAGAGAGGATCTTTGCGAAGAAGCGTTGTTATTAAATAAAGCGCTGTGGGAGAGTTCCCTGAGCAATAAAGAAACGGCGGCTCTTCACGCTTTGATGTTATTCAACAGTGCGAGATTTAAATCCAGAATTTCTGATTCCGGGGAACTTCTGGATCTGGAAAGTCAGGACAGGTCGCTGTGGAACCAGGACCTTATCCAACTTGCCCACGACTTCTTTACCCGTTCGCAATGCGAGAAGGTTTCTACCTATCATTTGGAAGCAGCTATTGCCTGTCTGCACTGCATTGCACCCAGTTTTGAACAAACGGACTGGCGAACAATTGTCGGTCTGTATGGCCGCCTGTTACAAATCTATCCCAATCCTTTTGTTGAACTGAACTATGCCATTGCAAAATATTATGCCGGTGACAAACAGGGTGCATTAAATATTTTGAATGAATTGCAGGGAAACACATTTTTAAACCAGTATTATCTTCTGAACATGGCACTTGGAAAATTCCAGCAGCTGGAGGGTAATAACCAACTTGCCAGGGAATATTTATTAAAAGCCCAGCAACAAACATCCTTGCAGAAAGAAAAAGATTTCATTGAGAAAATGCTCGGTAAAATAACTGATCCCGGATGAGGCAGGTAATTATTGATATTACCATTAAGAATTATTTGGAAAATGTTTTGATGATCTCATAATTATATTCAAGCCCATCATAGAAATCATCCACCCGTATTCTTTCATCTCTTGCATGCATCCGAAAATCGTCCACATCCAGAAAGACACCCGATATACCATATGTAGGCATACCTGCTGCGCGAAGATATTTTCCATCTGACGCACCAACGCCCATTACCGGAAGGATCGGGATACCAGGCCACAATTTTTTTGTTACTATATCCACCTTACCAATGATCTCCTCGCTTACAGGAGAAGCCGGACCGCTCTTTAATTCCATCCTGACGGAAACATGAATCCCCGTATCATTGAGAACCTGAATAACCGTTTTTTCTGCTTCTTCCTGCGTTACGCCGGGTAACAGGCGGCAGTTGATGGTGGCCTTCGCTGACTGCGGCAATGCGTTAACAGAATTACCCGCGTCGACTACTGTTGTAATACAAGTAGAGCGCATCAGCGCATTATAATAAGGAAATGTCGCGAGACGTGCGATTACGGATGTATCGGGATTGTTTTGCGCAACGGCTTTCATATCTGCTTCGAGTTGTCCGGTCTCCAGCGAAGACATTGTCGCAAAATAAGACTTCGTTACGTCGCTGAACTGGACAGGAAAATCAAAACCCTGCATTCGCACCAGACCGTCAGCGAGCCGATAGATCGCATTATTTTTTGTAGGCTGTGAACTATGTCCCCCAGGATTTTTTACTTCCAGTGTCAGATAAAAATTACCTTTTTCACTGACCTGCACCGGGCGGAGAATTCTTTTGCCTCCTTTTCTTTGCGGTTCACCTGCATCCATATTTACACAAAATGACGCGTCAATCAACGGCCGGTGTTTTTGTATCAGCCATTCCACACCGTCATAATCATCCGCGCTTTCTTCGCCTGCCGTGAGTGCCAGGATCAGATCGCGATCCGGAATGAATCCGGCTTTTTTCAGGCGGATAAAATTCGCGACCAGAATAGCAGCCCCGCTTTTCACATCCAGGCTTCCGCGTCCGTAAAAATAACCGTTGGTTTCTGTGAGTTTGAACGGGTTATAGGACCAGTCTTCTGGTTTTGCTTCTACTACATCCAGATGAGCCAGGAAGAGTATGGGTGGTTGTTTTCCTGAACCGTGTAATCGCGCAATTATATTTTGATTGCGCGTAAAAGGTCCGATAATAATAATATCTTTTTCATCAAATCCACCATCTCTCAAGCGTTTTGCCATGGCTTCGGCAGCAGGTGTGCAATCACCTGTTGAATGTGTTGTGTTGATCTCTATAAGTTCTTTAAAAATACTATGTGCAAGTTGCTGATCGGGAGTGAGCTTTGAAATTTGCGTAAACCCCTGTTGTGACAGGGATAGCCATATGACGATGAAAACTTTCGTGAAAAATTTATTGCTGCCTTGCATTCTGTAATCGTTTTATTTCATTCCGTTCTCTAATTTAAACTCTATTAAACTTCCATGGGCATAAACTTTTTTCAAAACTCATTCGATTTTTCTTTGTATCATTTCCCCTTTTTCCCGGGTTATTCCTGTTACCCTTCCCACGGGAATGAATTTTGTATATCCTGATAATATGCCTATCAAACATTTCTTTAGTAGTCTGGGCCAGGTTTTCAAAAATTCCTTTAAAGGTTTTTCAGACGATAAAGTATTGAAATTAAGCGGGTCTCTGGCTTATACGATGGTCTTTTCTATGGGTCCGCTTATCCTGATTATTATTACTACGAGCAGCTTTTTTTTCGGCCGGGAAGCCATTGAGGGCAGAATATATGGCCAGCTGGAGGGGTTTTTAGGTCACGACACCGCCCTGCAGTTGCAGGATATTATTAAACATGCAGCCATTAGTGGCAAAAGTACTCTGGCAACTATTATAGGAATTGTTTTTCTGGTAGTCGGCGCTACAGGTATCTTTTCCGAAATCCAGGATTCAATCAATATGATATGGGGCCTGAAACCAAAACCCAAAAAGGGATGGGTGGCTTTTTTAAAAAACCGCTTATTATCGTTTTCGGTTATCATTGGATTGGGGTTTTTATTACTGGTTTCACTGGCTATTTCGGCCCTGGTAGAAGCTTTTGGAAATCATCTGAAAACATTATTCTCCGGTATATCCACTATTCTTCTTTATATCATCAATCTCCTGATGAGCATTGGTATATCAGGTTTTATATTTGCCGTTATTTTTAAAGTGCTGCCCGATGCCGAAATCAAATGGAAAGATGTCTGGGTAGGCTCTATGGCAACAACTTTCCTGTTTTTACTTGGAAAATTTGCTATTTCTTTTTATATCTCAAAAAGCAATGTGGGTTCGACTTATGGAACCGCCGGTTCGCTGGTCATACTCCTTTTATGGATTTATTATTCCTCGGTGATTCTGTATTTCGGCGCCGAGTTCACTAAGTCTTATGCCATTTTATATGGTGAGCCGATCAAACCCGCCGAATATGCGGTAACGATTAAGGAAGTGGAAGAAGAAAAGGGCAACATGTCCGTTCAGGAAAAGGAAAATATGCCGGCATCTGCGAGGCGTTAATATTTTGCACTCTGTAAAAGAATAGTACATTATTCGGTCCGGATATAAAAAAAGCTACCGGTTTAAAACCAGTAGCTCTATTGAAAAATTAATAAACCTGTATTTAAGGTTCAACCACATTCAGAATTTTCTTTAGAAAAATCATCTGTTGGTGTAATACAGCTGTGTAAATGGATAATAGGATCTTCTTCATTAAGATGGATTTATACGGTTTTTAAAAGATCGGTTTCGCCTTTTTCAAGCATAAACAATGCCATTATTAACGGTAAAACAGGGTAAAATATTGGCTTCCGGATGTGAATGAAGTCGCCGATAACATAAGTTGCTCACTGATAATCAGCACGTTAATTCTGCACTTGTGAATAACTTTTGTCCTGGCGTCGTCATTTTATCAGCCTGATTACCGACGCCGCCGCTATGAATCTGGCCAGGTAGCCGGTAATTTTTATTAATTTAGCGGTTGGTTTTAAACCATTGACTATGCAACTAACAGCCAGACTCGTACAGTTACTCCCTCTTCAATCAGGCACCGGAAAAAACGGTCAGTGGAAGAAACAAGACATTATCGTAGAAACTGAGGCTACCTATCCAAAAAAAGTCTGCATTTCAGTTTGGGGTGACAAAATTGAAACTGCCAGTCTTCAACCGGGCAGTTTATTGAAAATAGACTTTGATGTGGAAAGCCGTGAATTTAACGGCCGCTGGTATACTGATGTAAAAGCGTGGAAAATAGAAATCGCCGGGGTTCCGGCTGCAACAAGTTCGGAAAAAGTAATGAGTCATACCGGTCCGGAAAATGTAAGCAACGACGACGATCTTCCCTTTTAGCTTAAATATCAGTAAGTCAGAATCTCCTGATATCCGTTTATTTTATCCCAGGAATAAGGGAGTTAGCTCGTAATGCCCTCAATAATAAGGACTTACAATTATTATCTTTTTATGGTTACAAAACCTCAATGACTGGTTACTAATTAAAGAATTCATAGTCCTGTAAGAACCAACAAACCATTGTATTTACCCTAAATCCGTGATTATGAATAAGATTTCAACACCCTCCGAACTGCAGGCAGCCCTGGAAAAAAGCAGGCATTATGCCGTTTTAAGTCTTCGAATTGCCTTTGGATTTTCTATGATCCTGTGTTTTTTCGCTTTATACCTATATGTTACTGTAACTCCTGAAAAATTATTCAGTAAAAATTTTCACCCTTATGAGTTACATACCATGCGGGGTTCTTCTAATAGTTCGGCTATCAGAGAGGCATATAAGTCCGGTAACACGGATTCGGTTATCTGGGAATTTAATTCTTTAAATGCACCGCAACCAGAAGAATACCTGCTGGCCGGTATCGCTTACCTGGAAAAAAACCAGCCTGAAAAAGCAATTGAGACCTTTAAGGCAATGATTCAAAAAAATGAAAACTCAAAAACCGATTTTTTTGAGCAGGATGCAGAATATTACCTGGCCATGAGTTATCTCGACAACCATGAACCGGTAAAAGCCATGCCTATTTTTGAAAGGATAAATGCTGACTCTGAAAATCCTTACAACAGCAATGTCAGTGAATGGTTCCTTCTGAACGTAAAAACTTCGATCGTCAAAAGATAGTCGTTACTTCCTTAATACATCCTTTGGACTCATCATCCGGAATCCGGCCATTCATTATGGCCGGGTTTCTAATATTTTGGCCAGCCTGGCCTGAATGGCGAGCCTGCCGGTTTCTGTTTTTACGAGGACAAGTGCCTTTTTAAAATTTTCGACCGATTTTATATTATCAATATCCAACCATAGTTCGCCCAAAAGGCCAAAATAAAAAGGATTTTCGATGAGATTTAATTTTTCGGCTTCCACAATCGCCTCTTCCTTGCTCTTTACTTTTGATAATGCATAGGTTCTGTTGAGTGCAGCCATGGGAGAATATTGGATCTGCAGTAAACGATTATAGAGTTGCAAAACATTTTCCCATTTTTCTTTCGTATCGGGTTTTTGCGTGTTCCAATACGCGATGCCTGCTTCCAGATGATATTTTGAAACCGAGTTTCCATTTGCTGAACGGTTCAAATAATAACCACCCTGGCTGATCAATTCGGGATTCCACAAACTTGTATCCTGTTCATCATATAAAACCGTTTCTCCGTTTTTGTTAAACCTTGCTTCAAACCGGGACGCATGAAAACACATGAGCGAAAGAAGCGCGTTGGCAGAAGGTTTATTTGTATTTTCATTTTCTACAAGCATTTTACATAATCGCATGGCCTCAAAGCAAAGTTCCTTCCGGATTGTTTTATTCTGGCTCAGAGAATAATATCCTTCATTAAACAATAAATAAATCGTTACTAAAACGACGTCTAACCTCGAGTCCATTTGCGTAGCAGACGGTAGTTCAATATCAATCTTCTCCGCCCTTAATTTTTCCTTTGCACGGAATAAACGTTTATTGATCGTTTCCTTATTGGTAAGAAAGGCATCTGCGATTTCTTCAATTCCAAATCCGCACAGGATACGCAGTGATAATCCTATTTGTGCTTCTGAGGAAATGGAAGGATGGCAAACCGCAAACATCATTTGCAGCTGACTGTCATTGATATTTTCCGGAGATAAATCAATATCGGGATCATGGAATGAAAATGCGGCGGATTTTAATTCGGGAACGATTTTATTTTCAAAAACAGCATTCCTTTGTAAATGATTTTTTGCTTTGTTTTTTGCCACATTATAAAGCCATGCAACAGGGTTTTCAGGGAAGCCGTTTGTTCCCCAGGTTTGTGTGGCTGTCAGAAATGTATCGCTGGTAATGTCTTCAGCAATCTCAATTTGTTCAAAACCAAAGCGTTTGGAAAGTACAGCAACTATTTTCCTGTATTCCATCCTGAATAAGTGTGGTATAAGCACTTCCTCCTTCTTCATCCTGCCTCAAAGTTAAATAGCGTCTGTCACTTGGGATTTTGCACTCTTCTGACTTCAACACTGTTCCCTTCTCCGTTTAAAATAGGACAGCCGGCCGCCATTTTTACCGCATCGTCAAAGTCTATTGCCCGAATGATTGTATAACCGGCAATGGATTCTTTTACTTCCGCAAAGGGACCATCTGTGATCACATTATTATATTTCAAAACCCTGCCTTCTGTTGACAAGCCTTTCCCGCCAACAAATTTATTCTGTGCTGCAATACCCCCTATCCAATCCTGGTATTGTTTCATATATTCCTGCAGTAGTTCCGGTGAAGGTTGTTTCTCCTTTGTCAGAATGTCGAGTCGGAAAAGCAATACAAATTCTTCCATGATCTTTTTTTAAAAGTTAATGATGAGTTCTTGAACCCGTTCCTCCAATGTATAACGGAACGGGCCCTTTCTTACCATAACATAACAAACACGCTTAACAAAACAGGACACGAAAAATAAAAATTAATACTCTACTGATTTGGTAGATTTATGAGGAGTTTCTATATTTAACAGATATGCAAAGGTTTACAGCGGGTAAACGGAGAAGCAAAGAAAATAAAAGAAATAGAAACCGGATAATAAATTTAATTTTGTTAGAAGGGATGTGCATATTCTTTAATGAAAAAAACCTGACATACACACAGGATCTTGAAAATAAATAACATCAGCTATGGCAGACCAGAATAAGACTCAACAGACAGCTCTCGGAGATGTAGCGGCCAGGCAGCTAGCCATCGCAACTCGTACGGTTCCACAAATGGTAACCATCAGTCCACGCTGGCTGACCAGATTGTTAAACTGGGTACCCGTTGAATCCGGTGTTTACCGTCTCAATAAGGTAAAGGATGCCACAGCGATCGAAGTGGATTGTTCTTCGCGCGATGAACGCACGCTGCCGCAAACATTTGTTGATTACATAGAAAATCCACGTGAATATAACCTGGCCGCAGTACAGACGATCATAGATGTTCATACGCGCGTGTCAGATTTATATAGCAAACCTTATAATCAGATCAGTGAACAGTTGCGTCTGGCTATTGAAACCGTGAAAGAAAGACAGGAAAGTGAACTAATAAATAATAAAGATTACGGACTTCTCAATAGTGTAGCTTCTTCCCAGATAATAAGCACACGCACAGGCGCACCCACTCCGGATGACCTGGATGAGTTATTGAATAAAGTATGGAAAGAACCGGGCTTTTTCCTTTTACACCCGGCATCTGTCGCGGCCTTTGGAAGAGAATGCACCCGTCGCGGAGTACCGCCGCCCACGATCTCTTTATTCGGTTCTCAATTCATCACGTGGAGAGGCATTCCGCTGATTCCTTCTGATAAAGTGAAAGTGGAAAACGGAAAATCTAAAATCATTTTATTACGTACGGGTGAAAGCAGGCAGGGTGTTGTAGGTCTTTTTCAGCCTGGACTACCGGGGGAACAAACACCCGGATTATCCGTTCGGTTTATGGGCATCAATGATAAAGCCATTGCATCCTATTTGATTTCATTGTATTGTTCGCTTGCTGTACTGGTAGATGATGCGATTGCAGTTTTGGATAATGTAGAAACCGGTAAATACCATGAGTACAAATATTGATCAGCCTTTTTTGCCGGATGAAAAATTAATGCAGGATCTGGCTAACCGCCTGTTCAAAGATCATGAGTCGCACAGTATACTACCCGTAGCTGGTCACTATGCACCAGTTGATGAGTCTCCAACGGATCCGAGAAATAATATATCCCCCGGTGCCATTCACTATGGTATTCCTCAATTTCATATTCCAAGTCTTGGCATACCCGCTTCAGCCGGGGGCGCCGGCATTTCACCCGGTGCGTTTAATTCCGTCAACCAAACTGATCTCAGGAACCCGGATGAGGTTTTAAGTCAGAAACAAAATGCAGACACATATAAATTACCTAAATCCGTCGCGGGCAGTGGTATTTCTCCTTCTGCTCATCACCAGGGAAATGAAGTGAACCTGGCCGATCCTCAAACATCCTTGCCGGATCCGCATTTCCCTTCAGATAGTAAAGTGCCCTCATCCGTTGCGGGAAGTGGTATATCTCCATCAGTTAAATATCTGGAGCAGAACGGTAATATTTCAAATACCGAAACTGAATATCTGCCACCAGATATCAAGAAAATACTGGAATCTATTCTGTCATTTGATTCTGGTCCGCAATTACCTTTTAACTCTTCACAGATAGGTGAAAACTATTATTTTCTTCAGCAACCTTTTCCTGCTTCAGGAGGGAAAAAGAACCATGCCGCAGGTAAACCGGTTAGTGTGAATCCGGGCTTTGAAGTGGATATTATAAAAAAGGACTTTCCCATTTTACAGGAACGTGTGAATGGAAGACAGATTGTATGGCTTGATAATGCGGCTACTACTCAAAAACCCAGACAGGTCATCGATCGCGTCAGTTATTTTTATGAACATGAAAATTCAAATGTACACCGTGCGGCACATGAATTGGCTGCGCGTGCAACGGATGCCTACGAAGGCGCCAGAGAAAAAGTCCGGAATTTTTTAAATGCCAGATCTGCAAACGAAATTATTTTCGTCCGGGGCACGACCGAAGCCATAAATCTGGTTGCAAAATCTTACGGAGATCAGTTTTTACATCCCGGTGATGAAATCATTCTGAGCCATCTTGAACATCATGCCAATATTGTTCCCTGGCAGCAGCTCGCGCAAAAGAAAGGATTAAAAATCCGGGTTATTCCGGTAGATGAAGATGGTCAGATTATTTTGGGGGAGTATCAGAAATTATTAAATCCAAATACAAAACTTGTTTCATTTACACAGGTTTCCAATGCGCTAGGAACAATTACACCAGCGAAACAGATTATAGAACTGGCTCATCATGCAGGAGCAAAAGTATTACTGGATGGGGCACAGTCCGTTTCACATATGCGGGTTGACCTTCAGTCCCTGAATCCTGATTTTTTTGTTTTCTCCGGACATAAAATTTTCGGACCGACGGGCATCGGTGTAGTATATGGCCGCGAAGATCTGCTGAATCAAATGCAACCCTGGCACGGAGGCGGAAATATGATTAAGGACGTTACGTTCGAACGCACAATATTTCATGACGCACCCGGACGTTTCGAAGCCGGAACGGGTAATATCGCAGACGCCGTGGGTTTGGGAGCGGCCCTGGATTATGTAAATAAACTGGGCATTGACAATATCAGTCAGTATGAACATTATTTATTACTCTATGCAACAGGTCTCATGCAGGAGGTCCCGGGATTAAGATTGATAGGCACCGCTCCTGATAAAGCCAGTGTACTTTCATTTACACTGAAAGGGTATACAAACGATGAAGTAGGAAAAGCACTGAATGAGGAAGGAATTGCTGTCAGAACAGGTCACCATTGCGCACAGCCGATCCTCCGGCGATTTGGTGTTGAAAGTACTGTCAGACCTTCGCTCGCTTTTTATAATACCTGTGCAGATGTGGACAGACTGGTATCTGTTCTTCACCGGTTAAAGAGCTCTTAGCTGTATAATGCAATCAGCATTGAATTAATGAACAGCCTGCGTTCAAAAACGGACAGTTTCTCAAGCCCTGAAAAAATTTAAGCAACTGATAAACAAGTGTGTATCAGACTGGCACTTTCTTGGTATGTATCGGCAGGGCACAACTGTTTTAAAACAGGCTACTCTTTATCCTGCCTTCCCATCACCATCCTAAATGCTGAATCATGCTTAAGAATTATTTCAAAATCGCTTTCAGGAATCTCGTAAGGAATAGGGGGTTTTCAGTAATCAATATTCTCGGACTTTCTATCGGTATGGCCAGTGCGGCCATTATTTTACTCTGGGTGCAAAATGAAATCAGCTTTGATCGTTTTCACGACAAGGATAAGCGCCTGTTCGAAGTTTGGCAGAATGATTTGCGTGATGGTACCCTGCAATCAGGTGTACCTACTCCTCAATTGTTGGGACCGACACTGAAGAAAGACTATCCTGAAATTGAAAATGCTGCGAGGATCGGTTGGAATCAATACATATTATTTGGATATCAAAATAAGTCTGTTAAAGTGAATGGCACCTGGGCCGACCCGTCTTTTCTGACGATGTTTAGATTCCCTTTAATCAAAGGAGATCCCAAAACTGCATTGATGGATCCGCATTCAGTTGTGCTCACTCAAATGGCAGCGAAGAAATTATTTGGAGATGAAGATCCAATGGGCAAGGTTCTGAGGTTTGACAACCAGGAAAATTTTATGGTAACTGGTCTGATGAAAGATCTTCCCAACAACACTCAATTCGATTTTGAATTTCTGAATTCATCTGCATTTCTTGAATCCAGGGGGTGGATGGATTCCGATTGGACCGATGTGTCGATACGTACTTTTGTATTGCTCAAACCGAATGCAACGTCACCAGAATCCACAGAAAAAATAAAAGATGTCGTAAAGAAATACTCAGGGGGTCGATCCAAGGCAACAGTGTTTTTATACCCTGTAAATCAATTGAGATTATATTCAAAATTTGAAAATGGAAAACCTGTCGGGGGACGGATTGAGATCGTGCGAATATTTTCACTCGTTGCCCTGTTTATATTAATCATTGCCGGTATCAACTTTATGAATCTCTCCACTGCCAGAAGCGAAAAGCGTGCAAAGGAAGTGGGTATCCGGAAAGTGGCGGGCGCCTTAAGAAGATCTCTGGTTATACAGTTTCTCGTTGAATCGATTTTGATTTCCATTATCGCCGGTTTCCTTGCTTATTTGCTCCTGGTTATATGCCTGCCCGCATTTAATCAGCTCACCAAAAAACAATTGTTCATTGACTATCATAATATTTATTACTGGGTGGAAGGAATCGGGTTCATCCTTTTTACCGGTGTATTAGCAGGAAGTTATCCGGCATTTTTCTTATCCGGCTTTAAACCGGCCGCCGTGCTGAAAGGAGCATTCAAAAAAGTGCATGCACTGGTCACTCCGAGAAAAATTCTCGTAGTCTCTCAATTTACGTTCGCGATTATATTAATCATCTGCACCATCATCATTATTCAACAGATAAAATATGCAAGCGAAAGAAAAACCGGGTATAACAGAAATAATCTTGCCTATGTTTTTTTAGAGGGTGATATTCCCAAAAATTATGAGTCCATCAAAAACGATTTATTAAACTCTGGTATCGCCATTTCAGTCAATCAAACCATGGCACCTCTTACACAAAGC
>Ga0206929_1059_pt1 | contig 28804 bp, 27 predicted proteins | sample Alteio_BWOrgHeat_19_FD_152929 | JGI IMG/M metagenome (GOLD analysis project Ga0206929, IMG submission 152929) | Enriched cells from forest soil in Barre Woods Harvard Forest LTER site, Petersham, Massachusetts, United States -... | ecosystem: Environmental > Terrestrial > Soil > Temperate forest >...
ATAAATATTTTTATTTAAAATAAGCACGGGAGGAACAATATTACTGCATTATGATTAAAATCAGAGTAATAATTGCTGGCAACCCCTGAATGAAAAAAATTCGCCGATTAACGGATACCGCACCGTAAATACCAGCAATCGCCACGCAGCATAAAAAGAAAATTTTTAATTGTATTGCCTGTTCGGCATTTGTCGTCAGCACACTCCACATGAGACCTGCACTTAAAAAGCCATTATATAAACCCTGATTAGCTGCCAAATTTGCAGAGGCTTTAGCAAAGTCAGCGCTTAAGTGAAATGTTTTCATTCCAATTGGTTTATTCCAGAGAAACATTTCGAGAATTAAAAACCAAAGGTGTAGAAGTGCAATCAGGATAATTAATGCGTTAATCAGGATGTTCATGTTAGGACTCCGGGTTGTGACGGATAAGTAAGCGCTTGCTTAAGGAGGCCTCCCCCTTCGGGGGAAGGCTTTCTAATTCACTTCAGTTAATACTATTTTTTACTCTTTAATAGCAGTAATAACCCTCATATTTACCACTCTTTCAGCATGATATACTCTTGCCATCTGCAAATGAAATGGATAGTCATGCCAGACATTGAATCGATACTAGAGCTACAGCGCCATTATTTCAAGTCAGGGACAACGCTGCCTGTCCAGTTTCGTCTTGAGCAATTGACTAAGCTCAGAAACCTATTACAAACCCACGAAGCTGACATCGCTGCCGCCCTAAACAAGGACTTGCACAAGTCTGAAATGGAAGCAGTCGTTTCAGAAGTCTTAATCGTGATAGAAGAATTGAATTTCATCATCAAAAATCTGAAGAAATGGGTGCGCCCTACGAAAGTTTCTTCTCCCTTCCCTCTCTGCTGGCCTGGCCGTTCAAAGATTTATTACGAACCTTACGGATCAGTGTTAGTCATGGGGGCCTGGAATTATCCTTTCATGCTAATCATGTCACCCTTGATAGGAGCCATGTGTGCGGGTAATTGCGTCGTCGTCAAGCCTTCGGAAGTCGCTGTGCATACTCAAGATCTCATCGTTGATTTAATCAGTAAAAATTTCTCACCCGAATATATGCATGTCTTTACTGGAGACCCACAGGAAGTCAGCGAATTACTGGAAGAAAAATTTGATTATATATTTTTTACCGGCGGCACGCAGATTGGCAAAGTTATTATGCAGGCAGCTGCTAAACAACTTACACCCGTGACGCTGGAATTAGGCGGTAAAAACCCGTGTATTGTAGATGAAACAACAGATCTCGATTACGCCGCGCGTCGTATTGTCTGGGCAAAGTTTTTAAATGCGGGACAACTGTGTCTCGCACCCGATTATTTACTCGTGCATCATTCTTGTAAAAATACATTTATTAATAAATTAAAAAATACCATTATTAAATTCTATGGAGAAGATGCAGCGAAAAGTCCAAGCTATTGCCGCATTATAAATAAAAAACATTTTGATCGTATTAAGCACTTAATGGCGAAAGGAAATATTTTATATGGAGGAAAATCTAATGAAGCAGATCTCTATATTTCTCCAACCTTAATGGATGGTGTTTCCTGGGATGACGCTGTGTTAGAAGAAGAAATTTTTGGGCCGGTTTTACCAATTCTTACTTATAAAACGCAGGATGATCTTATCGCGATGTTAAAATCGCATTCTAAATCTCTCGCGCTTTATTTATTTACTAAAAATAATAATTTGAAAGAAACTATTTTGAATCAGGTATCTTATGGCGGTGGCTGTATCAATGATTGTGTCATGCAAGTTGCGAATTATCATTTGCCTTTTGGCGGCGTCGGTTCAAGCGGCATAGGCGCATATCACGGAAAATATTCTTTCGAAACGTTTTCCCATCGTAAGAGTGTGTTTACTAGATCTTTACTAATTGATGTCAATTTAGCCTATCCGCCTTATACTTCTAGAAAGTTGCTTTGGTTGAGACGGTTGATGAAGTTGTAGGGAGGACGATATGTGGAAAGAATTTAAAGAATTTGCAATGCGCGGTAATGTCGTTGATATGGCTGTCGGCATCATCATCGGCGCTTCATTCGGAAAAATTATTACTTCTCTAGTTAATGACATCATGATGCCGCCAATTGGGTTTCTATTAGGAAAAGTCGACTTTTCTAGTCTCGCCATTACGCTTCATCAAAAAACCGCCGATTACCCGGCGGTTGTTATTTCATACGGTAGTTTTATTAATACCTTAATTAATTTTATCATTGTTGCGTTTGCCATGTTTATAGTCATTAAGCAGGTGAATAAAGTCACGCGGCCTAAACAGCCTACAAAAAAAGATTGTCCTTTTTGTTGCTCTAATATTCCAGTGCAAGCAAAACGCTGCCCTGATTGCACTTCCGATCTGACATAAGGAAGATGAAAATGCTCGCAGCCCTGCTTCGCAAAAAACCAATCACTCCTGTCCACTCTGAAACTGAACTACACCGCTCGCTAAGCGCATTCGACCTCACCCTCATGGGCATTGGTGCCATTATCGGCGCGGGGGTCTTCGTGCTGACAGGAATTGCAGCCGCGACCAAAGCAGGTCCTGCTATTGTTATTTCCTATTTTATCGCTGGCCTTGCATCCATGTTTGCAGCGCTCGCTTACGCAGAACTCGCAGCCAGCATTGGCGGATCAGGAAGTGCTTACAGCTATGCCTACATAGGATTCGGTGAATTCATCGCCTGGATAATCGGCTGGAACTTGCTGCTGGAATACATCATGAGTGTTGGCACGGTTGCCATTGGCTGGTCGGGATATGTGAATAATTTATTTCAAGCCATGAATATTTACCTGCCCGACGCGATAACAAAAAATCCATTTGAAGGTGGTGTTATTAACTTACTTGCCGTGCTAATTATTTTTTTACTGGCTGTTTTATTGTGCGTAGGTGTGAAGCAAAGCGCGCGCTTCAATGCTGCTATTGTATTTATAAAATTACTCACTATTGCGATTTTTATCGCAGTTGCGTCAGTCAATATAGACATTAAAAATTGGGAAAACTTTCTTCCGTTTGGCTGGAGTGGTGTCATGCAAGGCGCGGCGCTAGTATTCTTCGCTTACATTGGTTTCGATGCATTATCGACAACGGTAGAAGAAGCCATAGAGCCGCAACGCTCAATTCCAATTGGGATTCTTTTATCTTTAGTCATTTGCACGACTATCTACATTGTAGTTGCTGCTTTATTAACAGCTATCGTTCCTTACACTATTCTTAATGTTGAATCCCCTGTGGCAGATGCGTTACTGAAAATTGGATATCATTCGGTAGCCGGAATTATTGCAGCAGGAGCGATTGCTGGTCTCACGACTGTCATGTTAGTGGTTTTTTATGGTTTGACCCGGATTTGTCTCGCCATGTCACGTGATGGCTTGCTGCCAGTTTCCATCGGTAATATCAATTCGAAAACTCGCACACCTATTACTATCATTCTCATCACGGCAACGCTGATTGCCTGCATCGCGGGTTTTGTGCCGATTCATAAAGCGGCTGAGTTAGTGAATATTGGCACCTTGGCAGCGTTTACGTTTGTATGCGGCGGGGTCATTATTTTTCGGGCGACTCATCCTGATCTGGAGCGTCCGTTTAAGCTGCCGTTCAGTCCTTATGTGCCTATCCTGGGTATGATTTTTTGTATTTATTTAATGTTTAATTTATCTGTTGATGCGTGGTGGCGGTTTGGGATTTGGTCGGTGATTGGGATTGTGTTGTATTTTGCGTATGGCTACAGACATAGTGTGCTTGAATGAGCTATGGTAGGGTGGATTAGGCGCGCCTTTTGCGCCGTAATCCACCGATTAATGCAATTGTCGGTGGATTACGGCGCAAAAGGCGCGCCTAATCCACCCTACCATTACAAACTCAACGCCAAACTCACCTTCGACTCCGGCGTCCTTCCCAATTTTTTTGCAATAAACTTACCGACTGCGATGATTTTTTTCAAATCCACACCGGTTTCTATGCCCATCCCATCCAGCATATACACCACATCTTCGGTTGCGACATTACCGCTCGCACCTTTTGCATACGGACAACCACCAAGGCCAGCAACAGAACTATCAACCACACTCACACCCACTTCTAACGCGGCGTAAATATTCGCTAAAGCCATTCCATACGTATCATGAAAATGCACAGCGAGATATTTGAGAGGAACATGACGGCAAACTAATTCCAATAAACGCCTGACTTTGAGGGGAGTGCCGACGCCTATCGTGTCGCCTAGCGAAATCTCATAACATCCCATTCTTAATAATGCCTCTCCCATCTCGCCTACTTTTTCTGGCGTGACTTTGTCACCAAAAGGACTGCCCAGCACACAGGAAATATAAGCTCGAACACGTATACGTTTTTTCTTGGCTGCATCTACGACTTCAGCAATCCTATGCATGCTTTCCACTACCGTACAATTCGTATTTTTCTTGGAAAATTCTTCCGAAGGCGTGGTAAATACGGCAACTTCTGTTGCACCGGCTTCAATGGCAGCTTCCAGGCCTTTTAAATTCGGTACTAGAACCGGGTAAATTACATTGGGTTTTTTATGAATGCCTTCCAGGACTTTACTCGCATCAGCCAACTGAGGAATCCATTTCGGTGACACAAAACTCGTGGTTTCAATGACAGGAAGACCTGTTTCAGAAAGTTGATTGATAAAATCAATTTTGACAGCGGTAGACAGAATTTCTTCTTCATTCTGCAAGCCATCACGCGGGCTTACTTCTACAATTTTAACATGATGCGGGAGAGTCATTGGGTTCTTCCTTAAATCCATCTACTCAGTATACAGGTTTACGCTTTTCAGTAAACGCACGCAATCCTTCCTGCGCTTCAGGTGTCTTGCGTAATTCGGCGAGATGCTCAGACGTTTTTTGTGTCAACTCTTCCGTGATTTTTTGTTGGGTAACCGAACGTATTAATTGCTTCGCTGAACGCAGTGCATTAGGACTACTTTGCAACAGCGTTTGTGCAATTGAAACACCCACACTAAGCAGGGCATCAGATTCTGCGACTTGATGAATTAATCCGATATGACGCGCTTCGTCAGCACCAAACCGTTCACCCGTCAGAAAATAATAATGCGCAGCTCTTTCACCAATCGCTGTGATAACGTAGGGACTAATGACCGATGGTGTAATTCCTATTTTCACTTCAGGCAATCCAAAACTTGCATTTTTTGCTGCAATAGCAATGTCAGCCGCAGCCAGCAAACCTAAGCCGCCGCCTAACGTGGCTCCATGAGCGAGTACAATAGTGGGTTTAGGAAAAATATAAAGTTGATACAACATATCAGCGAGTAATTGCGCATCCTCATAATTTGCAGAATCAGAATCCGCAGCAATTTTTTGCATCCAGCCAATATCACCGCCCGCACAAAAATTATCGCCGTTACCTTTTATTATCAACACTCGCGATTGATCTGCAGCATGTGTTTTAAACGCATGCAATAATTCAGTCATCATGGGACCATGCATAGCGTTACGTTTATCAGGACGATTTAGTGAAATCGTTACAATATCGTCAACTGTGGAAACATCAATAAATTCTGTTGTCATATTACATCCTGAATAAGCCGAATTGAGTCGGTAAAATGGGAGCATTTAATGTAATTGAAAAACTCATACCAATTATTTTGCGCGTTTCAACTGGATCGATAACACCATCATCCCATAATCTTGCACTGGAATAATAAGCAGAAGATTGTTTGTTATATTGCTCAAGCAACGGAGCTTTAAATGCTTTTTCATCTTCATCAGACCAGGTTTCACCTTGACGTGTCTTTTTTTCACGCGTGACTTGTGCGAGCACACTTGCTGCTTGCTCACCACCCATGACAGAGATGCGTGCATTCGGCCACATCCATAAAAAACGCGGTTCGTAGGCGCGGCCGCACATGGCATAATTTCCCGCTCCATAACTGCCGCCTATAATGACGGTGACTTTTGGAACACTTGCACACGCTACAGCGTTAACTAATTTAGCCCCGTTTTTTGCAATGCCTTCTGACTCCACTTTACTGCCAACCATGAATCCGGTGATGTTTTGTAAAAACAATAATGGGATGCCGCGCTGGGTGCATAACTCAATGAAATGTGCGCCTTTTAAAGCAGCTTCAGAAAATAAAATTCCATTGTTTGCAATAACGCCAACTGGAATTCCCCAGATATGTGCAAATCCGCAGACTAGCGTCTTGCCGTATAACGCTTTGAATTCATCAAATTCAGAGGCATCAACAATTCGTGTAATAATTTCGCGTACATCAAATGGATAGCGCGAATCTGCCGGAATAATTCCATACAATTCTTTAGGATCATCTAATGGAGCTTTCGGTTCGCGCAAGACCACCGAACCTTTTTTCTGATAATTAAGGTTAGCAATAATGCGTCGGGTGATGGCTATGGCATCTTCATCATCCTCTGCATAATAATCTGCGACTCCAGAAGTGCGACAGTGTACGTCTGCTCCGCCTAAGGCTTCTGCTGTGACGACTTCTCCTGTCGCCGCTTTTACTAACGGAGGGCCAGCAAGGAAAATGGTTGCTTGCTCTCTCACCATAATAGATTCATCTGCCATTGCTGGAATATACGCACCGCCCGCTGTGCATGATCCCATGACCACTGCAATCTGTGGTATGCCCTTAGCTGACATATTGGCTTGATTATAAAAAATTCGCCCGAAATGATTTTCGTCGGGAAACACTTCATCTTGTTTAGGTAAATACGCACCGCCTGAATCGACCAGATAAATGCAAGGTAAATGATTTTGCGCCGCAATTTTTTGCGCGCGTAAATGTTTTTTTACTGTGATGGGATAATACGTGCCGCCTTTTACCGTGGCATCATTTACGACCAGCATACAGTCTGTTCCCATAACGCGGCCGATGCCGGTGATAATCCCGCCCGCTGGAAGATTATCTTCATAAAGTTCATAACCAGCGAGCGCTGATAATTCGAGAAAATCAGAACCCGGGTCTATTAATAATTCAATACGTTCACGCGGAAGTAGTTTGCCGTGTTTATGATGTCTTTCACGCGCTTTTTCACCACCGCCCTGGTGTATCTTCGATATTGTTTTTTTGAGATCTGCTGCCATGGTGTGCATGACATTCGCATTTTGCTGGAAAGTTTTTTCTTCTTGATGAATTTGTGTCTGGAATCCAGGCATAATTTGTCCTATTTAGTTTCTTGAAATAACTCACGGCCAATCAACATACGTCGAATTTCTGACGTCCCCGCTCCAATTTCATAAAGCTTGGCATCGCGCCATAAACGTCCCGTCGGGTAGTCATTCACATAACCATTTCCACCCAGACATTGAATCGCTTCGCCTGCCATCCACGTAGCTTTTTCAGCAGTTTGTAAAATCACGGATGCGGCATCTTTATTTGTCACATCACCTCTATCACAAGCTTTCGCGACCGCGTAAACATAGGCTTCAGAAGCCATCATGGCGGTATACATATCCGCAAGCTTGGCTTGCATCATTTCAAACTCGCCTATCGGTTTACCAAATTGCTTACGCTGATGCACGTAAGGAAGCACAATATCCATACACGCTTGCATGATACCCAATGGCCCTGCTGCTAATACGACACGCTCATAATTTAAGCCGCGCATTAATACTTTCGCACCTTGATTTTCTTTTCCCAGCAAATTTTCCACTGGAACTTTACAGTTTTCGAATACTAATTCAGACGTGTTAGAGCCGCGCATACCTAACTTATCTAATTTTTGGGCGGTGTGAAAACCAGCAAAACTTTTTTCAATGAGAAACGCACTAATGCCACGCGATCCGCCTTGCGGGCTGGTACGAGCGTAGACCACCAGCACATTTGCATCGGGCCCATTGGTAATCCACATTTTTGTCCCATTCAAAACATAATGATCACCTTTATGCTCCGCTCGCAGCTGCATGCCCATGACATCGGAACCGGCTTGCGCTTCACTCATGGCTAATGCGCCAATATGCTCGCCGCTGCAAAGTTTAGGCAAATAACGCAGCTTTTGTTCGTGACTGCCATTCAAACGAATTTGATTCACGCACAAATTGGAATGTGCGCCGTAACTCAAACCTATCGCTCCGGATGCCCGGCTGATTTCCGTCATGGCAATGACATGCTCGAGATAACCAAGGCCCGAACCGCCGTATTCTTCTTCCACGGTAATACCTAGCAAACCTAATTGACCGAGTTGTGGCCAGAGTTCTGCAGGAAAAAGATTGCTGCTATCAATCTCTGCAGCTCGGGGTGCAATTTCGCGCTCGGCAAATTCACGCACGGCTTCACGCAGCATGTCTGCCGTTTCACCTAGCGCAAAATTCAAAAATGCCATGATTTATCTCCAGTGAGGATGTGTCGATTTTCAGATTGTACCTAAAACTCGAAAGTGCGAAAGAGTTTATTATTTAATTCTATCTTAAGAATACTACTTTAGTATCAATGGTTGGCCGGAAGCATCTGAATACAGGAGTGTTTATGCAGTCAAGAGAGTCCCTCAAAAAAGTTATTGTCTCATTTCTTAATCTTTATCTCGATTTTCGCCGTGAAACCCGAAATTCCAAAACTAACCAAATAAAATATGCACTTGAATTTGGGTTAGGCAAAATGACAGGGCACTTACCTGTTGATGACAGGCTGGATAAAATTGTCAATGAATTGCGCGCCGAAGCTCTTTCTTTCATGAGATTTGATGATTACTACCAGTTCATTTTCAAGCTAAGGGAAAAAGCTGAAGAAGCACAGGCTCTGAAAATGCAAAGTGATGAATCAGTCCTCCATGCCACCCTGCACGGTTTAGCCAATATTGTTATCAAAGACCTTTTGGAAAATGATGAGGACAAAGAATTTTATAAAAAGATAACTTCTCTCGAAGAACTGGTGGAAGATACAAAAAAAGAAATTCGTTTTTCCAATAAAGACCGGCAAGGCAAAAATGTTCCTGAGCTGAATAAAATTCTTAAGGAGACGGTGTGGCGTCTGGCGCAACTGGGAGAAGTTGACTGTATCAGCATGGCGATACGTTACAACATGCTCGATTATTTAAAGATACCGGACATTACAGAAATATCGGATTTGAATTATACCTCGGCAAACTATGCCGCACCTCTTCAATTACAACGCGAATTTGGAGAGAAGTACTATGCTTATCGATATCAGAAGTTTACTAATATCGATTATAGACGCTTCAAAGAATACGCTATCGAAAAACCATTAGAAAAGCTTGAAGAAAAAATTCCTCAGGGTAAAGAACCGCTGAAAACTGATGAGCAGGCAAGCATATCGGACGTCCAGGGTAATATTCCTGAAGTGAAGGATGAATCGAAAACTAAAAGCGAGGTGCAGATTACGCCAGATATTCAATTGAGCGTAACTAATCCCTCCCCTGTTCTTCAGTCTAGTCCCGTTACCCCTATCATGGGCAAAGCTGGTGTCTTTAAGACTGTTAATAAGCGTAAAGATAAAGAACTAGAACGTGGTCAGGAAAACATCAAAACGATGGACCATCGCAGTTAAACATTACTCTCCCGCGGCTCGCCGCGGGAAAGTTTGACGAAATCTCCCCGCAAGGTTATGCTTCCCCGCCCTAACCTTATCGTATCCTATTATGACAAACTTACCTCGCGTACAACTGAAAAAAGGTGAAGGCCGCCGTATTCGTGGTGGCCATCCATGGATTTATAGCAATGAGATCGCTACTGGCGTCACGCCTTTAAAAACATTTTCTCCGGGCCAGGAGGTGGTCGTTGAAGCGCATGATAAGAGTTTTGTAGGGACGGGCTACATCAACCCTCATTCTCTCATTGCTGGGCGTATCATGAGCCGTGATCCCTCTATACAGCTCGATCAGGCTTTTTTCGTCCAGCAAATCCAAAATGCTCTCGCTTTGCGGGCACGTTTATTTTCTCACCCTTATTATCGATTGGTATTCGGTGAGTCAGATCAATTGCCGGGACTCGTGATTGACAGGTTTGGTCATGATTTTGTTGTCCAGGTGAATACTGCTGGCATGGAACTGAAAACTGAGTTGGTTATTAATGCGCTGCGGGAAGTGTTTCCCGATTTATCATCCGTACTCCTCCGTAATGACAGCCAAATTCGGACGCACGAAGGATTAGAGACTTATGTCAAACCTGCATACGGTCAGCCCCCTCAAGAAGTGAGTTTAGAAGAAAATGGCGTTTCTTTTATTGCGCCATTAGAAAAAGGCCAGAAGACAGGCTGGTTTTATGACCACAGACTGAATCGTGGGCGTTTACAGCATTATGTGGCAGATAAGAAAGTCCTGGATGTATTTAGTTATGTCGGCGGCTGGGGCATTCAAGCGGCGTTCTATGGGGCAAAAAGTGTCGATTGCATTGAAGTCTCGGAGCTCGCGGGTCAATTTATTACTCGTAATGCGGAATTGAATCAGGTTGCAGATAAAGTCCGTGTGATTTGTGATGATGCGTTTGATGCGATGAAGAAATTACTTCATGTAGACAAGCGTTACGATGTCATCATTCTCGATCCTCCTGCTTTCGTGAAAAAGTTCAAGGATCGTAAGGAAGGATTAATTGCCTATCAACGTTTAAATGAAATGGCGCTGAAATTACTCACCCCAGGCGGCATTCTTTTTAGCTGCTCCTGCTCCATGCATATCGGCATGGATGATTTGTTTGGGCTACTGCAACGGGCGGCTTATCGTGCGCAATGCCAAATTCAGATTCTGGAACGCGGTCATCAAGGGCCGGATCATCCTCTGCATGTTTCTATTCCTGAGACGGATTATTTGAAGGCGGTGGTGGTGAGGAAGGTGTAGAAGGGTTTAGTCGTCGCTGCACAAGGGTCCGTCGTTGCGAGCCGCCTTTTGGCGAAGCAATCCAGAAGGTTCATGGATTGCTTCGCCAAAAGGCGGCTCGCAACGACGGACCCTTGTGCAACGACGTCCCCTTTTCCCTACTCTTCCATCTTCGCTACTCACTAAACCTTAACAGCGGATGATCTGGGTCATACGATTTTAGCTTTTGCCACGCCCCAACCCTCTTCTCATCCAATTGAACCACGAACTCTTCTTGCGACAGGATGCCAAGCATATCTATTTCTCTCGTCGCAAACAGGCGCAATAAAGCCTGTATCTGCGGTGATTTTATAACAGTCTCGAGGGTATATTTGCGTCGTTGCACGCCCAAAATCAGTTTGATCTCAGAGTCAGCAAAGCGATAAAAATTCTCCATAAATTTTTCCTTTTCCATTGGATTAAGCGACTGGATATTTTCACTAATCATCTTGTTGCGATAAACCTGATAAGCCTTGTTTATTTCTTCAACCTCACGCTGCAACTCTACTAATTCCTTTTCGAACTTTGCATTTTGAAGATAAACCACGGGGTTGGATTTGGCCTTGGGTTTGTAATTATTTTTAACCGCACTGATTAAGTAAGCGCCCAGGTTTTGTATTTTCCCATCCTGAAACGTTTTCGAATCTTCAATGATTGCAATTTTGGATTGGATAAATTCACTCTCATATCCATTGCATAATTGTTCCACCTGCTCTTCTGAGAGGTCAAAGGTCTCAAACATCTTCTTCCTGAGCTGATCAGTACTCAACCCATCGGTTAGCTCCGGTGTTTTCTTACCGCCGCCCAGTCGCGTTTTTTTAGCCCGCTCTTTTAATTTAAACCGGACTTTAGTCATCTTGCGGCCTTCACGCACGAATTCAGATTCTATAACTAAGTCTGAATACGTATTTACTTCCTCAATGGCCTTATCCAGCACGCGGCGTTTAAAGTCACGAAAAATATCGTACTTGCCCGCCGGCACGCCCATGAGCTTTTTAAACAATTCCATATCAAACCATTTGGTATGCGGCAGACCGCGATAACGAATGCAATTTTCATACAGAGCCAGACCATAACTCGAACGAAACCTTGATTGGATGACCAGATCAATTTTGCCAAACATGGAAGGCGAGTGAAGCAATTGCTTCATTCGCGGAGAATAAGCGTAATAGCAAAGAGGCCCTTCCAGACTGACACTGGCGATGATAGAACTTGCCGTCCAGTTTTCTGTCCCGGTTTCATCGTCAATCAAATTCCACTCAATGACCGTTGAAAGCAATTCTTTCAACGCATCTTTGATGGCTGAATGATTATTGCCCTGATACCCAATAAGACGGCAAAGCTGTTTCACCGTAATCTCATGTTCATCTTTGAGCATGAGTTCTTTATACGCGTGATACAACAAAGCGTTAGTAATTTTACGTTGCAGTAAGCTTAGAGAATTAGAGCAATGAATTGTCGCAGCATGCTTTTTCAATTCCCTTTTGCTTTCGTTTTTAGTACATCCCATATCCGTCACATTTCGTCCCATATCCGTCACATCCCTTCCCATGAACGTCACACTTTATCCCATAACCGTCACAAAATTTCCCATAACCGTCACATTTGGAGCATTTAAATTTATAACTATCAACGTGTTACAGCATCCTAAACAAAAGCTAAACTAAAGATAAACAAACACACAACATGGTACTACTGATTTCTGAGTGTTTTTTTATTTATGATAAAACTCAATAAATGATATATTAGGCTTTAACGTAATACAATGACAGGAGTCAACTATGGAAATCATTGCATTTGTAAACAATAAAGGTGGCGTAGGTAAAACAACATGTAGCAAATTAATGGCTGAATATCTCAGCAAAACCAAAAATTTGCGTACGCTGTGTATCGACTTCGATCCTCAATGTAACTTTTCTCATCAATATTTGCGAATGGAAATTGATCCTGCTGCACCAGAAGGATTAATGCCTCCTATTCACCCTGATTATGACCCTAATGATCCCGATGATGACGACTGGGATGGGAGAAGTAGTATCTCAGAAATATTTTATGGGAAAGGTGTTGTTCCTTATCCTACATATGTTCCTAATTTAGACATTGCTCCAGGACATGCTGAAAAATTGCTCTCTGCAGAGTCAGTCAGGCGATCTGAAGTGGTAGATAAAGTTCATAAACAACTTGCCAGTTTTTTAAATTCCCCTGATGTTCGTGCGGCTTATGATGCGGTTGTCATTGATACCGCACCATCCAAAGGCCCGCTCACCATTAGTGTGATGAAAGCAGCAACTCATATTATTATTCCATCCGTTATGGAAGAACAGCCTGTACAAGGTATATATGGGATGTTGCAGCTGTGGATGCAGGAGTCATTAATCCGTGAAAAAACCCGCCCGCTGCAATTAGTAGGCATATTGCCTAATATGTTCAAGCAAACCCGGTTGCATAAAGATATTCTCACCAGTTTGCAGGGAAATTCTGCTATCGGGAAATATGTATTGCCAGTAAAATTTTCCCAACGAATTGTGTTTGCTGAAGTCGATGCTGCGGACTCAACCCCGCGATCTATCTTTGATTTTCAGGAACAGCATGTAGCAAAGAGTGAAGCCATGGAAGTTTGTAGTCATATTGCAGAGAGGATATTTGCATGACCAAGAAAAAACGATTTGGAATTTCCGAAGCATTAACACGTGGTTTGAGTGAAACCATTCATGTTGTAGAAAATAACACGGGCATTTTTCGCAATGTTATTTTGCCTTTGTCGCGTATAGAGCTCGACCCTGACAATCCGAGAAAATTATCTATCGACTTATCCGACATTAGAGAAGGGATTAGACCTGAAGATCCATTGTATCAACAAAAATCCGCTGAATTAGAACGCTTAAAAGAGTTGGCACATACCATAAAAGCGAATGGGGTGATCAACCCTGTTGTGGTCTACAAGTTAGGTGAAACGTACAGAGTGGTTGCGGGTGAACGCCGTTGCCTCGCTTCTATACTGGCTGGAAAGCAGGAAATTGAAGCGCGAGTTTTTAATGAGAAACCTAAAGGGTTCGAATTAAAACTCATTCAATGGGTAGAAAATACGGCACGTGAAGATCTCACACTCGATGAGCGTTTAGGGAATGTTAGAGATATTCTTCGCGAATATCTTCTTCAGCATGGCGAGGTCGAAGTGACCGCAACCTTACTGAAAAACATCACCGGCTTGTCACTTTCGCAAACGACTTATTATCTAGCGGCAATCAATGCACCCGAAGATGTGCAAACTGAAATTCAAAATGGCAATATTCGCAATCTGGATAAAGCGGCTCTTATTGCCGGGATTTCCTCGCTAGATCTTAGAAGGCAGGCGATGGATGCTTGTATTAATGGTTCAAGTTTAAAAGAAATTCGCGGCATCATCAGCCAGAATAAAATGCTAAATAAAAATAGGGCAGCGATCACTGCTTCTACTCGTGGCCGCAATACAGCCAAGATAAACATGGGTACAACGTTAAATGCAGATGTAATTAAAACAATTATAGAATGTGTCGTCGCTCACCGAGAGTACGATAAATATCTAAGTGTTTTTACACAGGTCAATTGGATGGATTTACGGCAAACGACCAAAGCGTTCCGTAAGTTAATTGAATTAATGGAACATGAGATGGTGGTATAACTATGGAAAAGAAAGTAATGACATCAATCAAGTTACAGAAAAACCTACACCATAGACTGCAACAAAGGATTATTGATGACGGCTATGGGATGCGTGGGAAAAGTAAGTGGATTATTGAGTCTATTGAATCCCTTCTTACCTTGTCGGATTACCCAACCCTTGTGGATATCGCAGAAGATATGGACCACTTAACGGATATGGTTAGTATCCGGGTGCCTGAATATCTCATGGTACGAATAGAGCAAGCCATTGTTCATGTTCGTAAACAATATCCTGCGATAGAAGGGGTGCAGAGTAATCTTATTCGCGCCAGTATCATGCAGCGTTTGCTCAGACAACCTACTTCGGTCACCGAAGTTTGAGTTAAGTGCTTGAAATATAATAAGTTCAATTAAATTAATTCCTTCTGAAATCTCTCCCATAAACGTCACATCTCGAGATGTGACGTTTATGGGATGGAAATGTTCCACGTAGAACGAGGTTGTCATCCCGATCGATAAAAGGATCGGATATCAACACATCTGTCATCCCGGAAAATACGCCGCCACTGTTGCTGTGAAGAACACTGAACTCGCCGGCGTATTTATCCGGGACCCGGTCTTTGCGCAAGCGAGAAGAATATCCTTTTCATTTCCGCAAAAACCCGGGCCCCGAACAAATACGCCGGCAAGAGTAGTGTTCTTCAAGCTGACAATGGCGGCGTATTTTCCGGGGTGACAGACCTGTGGGTATTCAATATAACGGTAATAGGTAAGTTACTTTCTGAAAAGGGTTTCATTTCAAGTTTGATATTAGTGTTTTGCATGAGAGCATTTTTCGTGAGAAAATATTTTTTTTAAGAAGCGCCCATGACTCATAAAAAATCCATACTTTTCCCGCTCCTTCTGGTTTTGTACGAAATCGCGACTTATCTTTCAAACGATATGTATCTCCCAGCTTTACCCGACATGATGAAAGATTTATCCCTCACACCGCAGGTAGCTCAATCGACGTTAACCACCTGGTTTGTGGGCACTGCGATATTACCTTTGCTCATGGGAATATTATCTGACCAATATGGACGACGATCCGTACTGCTCATTGGCGGTGTATTTTATATTTTAGCAACGATTATGTGCGCACTTGCTACCAATAGCAGCAGCTTACTAATTTTTAGATTTATTCAGGGCGCCTCTATTCCTTCCATGATGGTCGCGGGTTACGCCTGCGTACATGAATTATATGATCAAAAAGAAGCGATTCGTATTCTCGCATTAATGAGCAGCATTACCATTCTCGCGCCTGCGCTTGGACCATTACTCGGAAGTATTCTTTTATTTTTTACCAGTTGGCGCGGTATTTTTTGGTTTATTGCAATCTTATCCACGTTAGCCATCGCTGCATTATTCAAATGGATGCCGGAAACTTACTCTCCGGAAAAACGGGTACCGTTAGACTTGGTAACGCTGTTTAAACAATATGGACGTATCTTAATTAACCCGAGATTTATGTTGTTGCTATGTGTACTCGGATTTATTTTTGCGGGCTTTATTGTCTGGATAGCAGCGGGTTCATTATTAGTGATACAAAATTTTAAATATAGCCCCTTCGCATTCGGCATTATTCAGGCTCTTATTTTTGCGACATATATCTACGGAAATCATCAAGTCAAATATTTATTAGAGTGGATGAATATAAATAAACTAATCTGGTTAGGTTTAGCGATCACTTTACTCGGCGGCATGTTAATTCTTATGTTTGCAATGTTTTCTCCCAATAATCTGATTCTGTTCCTAATTGCGATGGCTATCTATTCCTTAGGCTCAGCGTTGTGTTTCGCACCTCTCAATCGAATGATCATAGAAGCGAGTGACGAGCCCATGAGTTTACGCGTAGGTTTATTTACCGTCTTATGGACGGCTTTTGGAGTATTAGGAAGTTTAATTGCCAGTTTTTATTTTGATGGGACGATAAGATCGATTGCTTATCCTATCACTGATACGATCATTATTTCCTGCCTGTTAATGGCGGTGGCGGGTAAAATTAATACCAAGCCGACAGTAGACAAGTTATAATTTCGGGTATATAGGCAAAGGATTGCAAAATGAGTTCTCCCTTAAGAATTATTCAAATTAGCGATACGCATTTATTTTCTGATTCGAGTAAAACACTACTTGGTGTACCCACTCAAAAAAGTTTTGAAGCCGTGCTTGATTTAATCAGGCAGGAAGAGAAAAAAATTGATTTGATTATTCACTCAGGCGATGTCGCTCAGGATTATTCACCAGATGCCTATGTACGTTTTGCTGAAATGATACAAACATTTCAAGTACCTGTTTATTGCATCCCTGGCAATCACGATGATCCTAGCATCATGGTTGAATTATATCCGCAGGGATTAGTTACCAATAACAAACATATCGTCACCAAACACTGGCAGATTATTTTACTCGATTCGCATAAGCCGCATTCTGTTGCGGGAGAACTAAATCCGCTTGAATTAAAATATTTAGAGCATTGCTTACAAACACATCCCGAACTTAAAGCAGCCGTTTTTTTTCATCATCAACCCATACAAGTCGATTCGCGCTGGCTGGATAATGTAGGCTTATTGAATGCAGATAAATTGTGGGAGATTCTCGCGAAATTCCCGCAAGTCAAAGCCGTGATATTTGGCCATATTCATCAGGAATATGATCAAGAAAGAAATGGAATAAAATGTATTGCTGCTCCCTCTACTTGTTTTCAATTTATGCGTAAACAAAATCATTTTGGTCTCGAAAAACTTTCCCCTGGATATCGATGGATTGATTTTTATGATGATGGGCGGATGGAAACGGAAATTAAACGTACGGATGAATATGTTGGTAAGTTTGATGGGGAGGCGAAGGGGTATTAGTTAGGGTATTATAATTAAATAGACTTAACTCCGAAAATGGCGTGCAATTTCGGAATTAATTCCGGAATAGTGTGGATAATATACTGGATTATAAAGTAAAAATATTAGTGGAGACTGTATGTCAGAAGAACATAACGAACAATTGAACCAAGAAACGCTCGCTCGTTGGCAAGAAACCGAGCAAGGGAAAGTGGTCAATCATCAAACTGTATCTAAATGGCTTGATACGTGGGGTGCTGATGATGAGAGCGATAGGCCACCATCCGGAGCTGATTTCAAGATATGATCTTAAGGAAAAAAGAAACTATAAACCAGCACCGTCACCACAAATAAACTAATAAAGAAAAACCAGTAATCTCGCATCGAACCGTAATACCACACTAATAAAACCACGCGAAGAATTTGTGTAGCAACCAATGTCACTAAACCCAATTCAATAATCCCTGACGGTGAAAATGCTAATGCCGCTTCCCAGATTTGATATAAGTTAGTGCTGTAAATTTCCGGCGGCATTAATTCAAAATGAATACTCTCACTACCATGTTGAAATAAATAAATTGAACTGCCAAAAATAACGAGGCAAATAGACAACATCATGCCGACGAAAAGTACGAGGCTGATTAACCCTTCAATTTTTTTACTGCTCAACATTATAATGAACCCGATAAAGTTTTATAAAGTAATTCTGCACCCATGAAACAAATCACGACACTAAATATAATTCGCAAAAAACGCGTATGAATTTTTGGTAATAATCGTGCGCCTGAAAATGCGCCTATGAGAACGCCAAGCATGACAGGAAATGCAATAATGGGATTAATAAATCCATGCGAAAAATAAATTCCGATACTGACTGCGGCGGTAATGCCTATCATGAAATTACTAGTAGTAGTGGAAACTTTATACGGTAATCGCATGGCATGATCCATGGCTAATACTTTTAATGCACCCGAACCAATTCCAAGTAAGCCAGAGACAAGACCAGCAATGCCCATGAGAAAAAATGCTAATGGAACTTTTTGTACGTGATAACTCATCATGCCTTTTTTTGTTGGGTAGCTTCCATCTAGTTTTAATGCAACCGCCCAAGGGTGCGATGGTTTGTCGGTTTCATGTTCTTCTTTGCGTTTGAGAGTGAAGTACGCGGATAAAAATAATAGAAGGCTAAATAAAATAGTCAGAAAAGTTTTGGATATGAATGCGACGACCAATGCACCTACAAAGGCGCCGATGACGGCTGCGACTTCAAGAAACATGCCTATGCGTAAGTTAGTGTATCCTTCGCGTAAGTAAGCGATAGAGGTGCCGGAAGAGGTGGCTATCACAGAAATTAAAGAGGCGCCCATGGCGTAATGGATGTTGATATGAAATAACAAGACGAGTACAGGGATGATAATGACGCCGCCGCCTAGTCCTGTTAGTGCGCCTAGTAAGCCTGCGAAGAATGCGCAGGTTAAAAGTAAGGCAGAAAAGCACAGGATGCTCAAAGTATCACCTCAAATGAAATTTTTTGTAAAAAATACACAAAGTTTTCTATCGAAAAGAGTGAAGTTGTCCACAAATTAACAATCCGGCGGTAATTGATACTTATAATGCCACACTATGTTGAGCTAGCGTATTAAATTTTAACTGAGCAAATCCTTAGGTAAAACAAAAAAATGGTAAAATGAAAGTATAGAAATAAGATCGAAGAGGGAGAGCCATGAAGCTGCGCGGGATTTGCATTTCACTATTCATTATTGTCTCGCTGATTTTCCCTGACTTGTCAGCGTTTGCGACCTACGGAAGTAAGTTATGCAAAAATGAGGGTTATTCCTGCATTCGCGTGAAGGGCAGACAATCATGGAATTCACTTTTTCCAGATGTGCATGATAGAGGCATAGTCATGCGTATAAATAGAATGAATACTCAGCTTTACCCCGGACTTGTTATAGCTGTGCCAGACAATCTTGCTGATGCAGATATTATGGATTTTTCTCCCTTTCCTGCGAGTGTTCCTTCTCCTGGAGAAAAAGTCGTCATAGTCGATCCCAATGAATTTGCGTGGGGTGCTTATGATGCTGACGGTACCTTAGTGCGCTGGGGCCCTGCATCGTCTGGCGCGAATTTTTGCCGCGATATAGATAGAGAATGTCATACCCATAATGGTTCATTCCGGATTTATTCATTAGGCAGCAGTGATTGTTTCTCCAAGAAATTCCCTTTGCCTGAAGGCGGTGCGCCAATGCCTTATTGCATGTACTTTGAAAATGGTCAGGCTTTGCATGGCGAGCCGAATGGCTTGCCAGGCCACAATGCTAGTCATGGTTGCGTGCGCATGTATGTGAATGATGCAGAGTGGATGCGATATGATTTTATTGAAGGGCCGAATTCGGGGAATAATTATCGCGGGACAAGGGTGATAGTGAAGGGGTATTAGGACAAATTTATTAAATTGTTTGGTGGATTACGCGCAAAAGGCGCGCTAATCCATCCTACGATGGTTCATTGGAGATGCTGAGCGATGGATTAATGATGCGCTATCGTAGGGTGGATTAGCGCGCCTTTTGCGCGTAATCCACCAAACAATCTTCCTTTGATTTACTTCTGCAACACATACGACCCAGGTGCATCTTCCAGTGGAACATATCCTTCTTTTTCATTTCCCATACTAGGCGGCACAGCAGTTTTCTTCCCCGAATATTTATCTAACCATTTTTCAAGCGCAGGCCACCATGAGCCGTCTTTTACACTTGCACTTTGAAACCAATTATCCGCATCGATATATCTATCTGTTTCTTTCAGCGTTGAAATTCTGTAATGACGTTTTGTAGTAGGAGAAGGCATACTGACGATACCGACATTATGTCCGCCGCTGGTTAAAGTGAAAGTTACATCTGCATCGGTTAACAAATTAATTTTGAATACAGAATGCCAGGGTGAAACGTGATCGCGTTCTGTTGCTACCACAAAAATGGGAACTGAAATATCAGTAAGAGAAATCGGTTTATCTCCTACTGTAAATTTTCCTTCAGCTAATTCATTATGCAAAAATAATTTTCGTAAATATTCAGAATGCATTCGGTATGGCATACGTGTTGCATCTGCATTCCAAAACATTAAATCAGTTAACGGTTTGCGTACACCTAGTAAATAATCATGGATGAGACGCGACCAGATTAAATCGTTTGAACGTAAAAGTTGAAACGCACCCGCCATTTGTTGAGTATCGAGATAACCTTTTTCTTGCATGATATTTTCAAGAAAAGTAATTTGACTTTCATCAATGAATAATCCTAATTCTCCTGGTTCAGTAAAATCTGTTTGCGCTGCGAGCAAAGTCAAACTAGCTAACCTATCATCGTTATCTCTAGCCATAGTCGCTGCGGCGATAGCAGCAAGCGTGCCGCCAAGACAATAACCTATTAAATTAATTTTTTCATTTGGCACAATGCTATTAATTGCTTTTAACGCATCCATAATGCCAAGGTTGAGATAATCATCCATACCAAGATTACGATCTTTTCGCTTTGGATTTTTCCACGAAATAATAAAAACAGTATGACCTTTTTTGACAAGATATCTCACGAGAGAATGCTTAGGTGTGAGATCAAGAATGTAATATTTCATTATCCATGCAGGCGTAATTAATATTGGCCGCTGATAAACTTCTTCAGTAAGAGGAGAATATTGAATGAGTTCAATCAAACGATTGCGATAAATAACTTTACCAGGTGACGCAGCAATATTTTCGCCAATAGTAAATTTTTCAGATCCTGCAGGCATTTTGTTAGCTATATCACGCTGGGTATCATCCAGAAAATTTTCAAGTCCGCGAACAAAATTCTGTCCATTTTGTTCAAGCATAGCTTGTTGTATTTCAGGGTTGGTAAAAACAGAATTAGACGGAGATAACATATCGAGTATCTGGCGCAAAGTAAAATTAACAACTTCTTCATGATGGTGACTCACTCCGCGCACGCCAGTAGCTGCTATTTCCCACCACTTTTGCATTAATAAAAATGATTCGTAATAAAAAGAGTAGGGAAATTTTTGCCAGCTTGCGTCTTTAAATCTTTTGTCTTGAGAAGAAGAGAGCGCAACAAATTCGCCGGTGGGATCATTATGAATTTGGCCAACAAACTGGTTAATGAGATGTGTCACATCGTCATTTAAGAGTTCAATTAATTCCATTTGTTTTTGGGGATGAATCAGTAAATGAAGATACCAATCAAAAAAAGCGAGTGTTAATGCAGCAGGGGAGATGCCTTGAGAAAATTTGCCTATCGCAATTTGCAAAGATTTATCTATTCTGTCAGCGAGTTCTTGCTTTTTCGCTTCCCAATGAGCATCTTCCATTTCGCATCCTTACCTCAGCAATAAGAATAACTGAGGTTTTATTTTTCTTCTTTTTCTGCTGCTCTTTCTACTGTTTTTTCAGCGCGATGAGCAAATTTTTGTGCTTTCTCAACAGCTTTTTCAGAAACCTTTGCAGCAGAAGATCCCCATATTTTAGAAAGCTCTTCCATAGCTTCCATCGTTATTTGAACGATTTTCTGGGTAGACTCAACGCTTGCAGAAATATTTTCAGTTAAGCATTCTTTTTGCAGATTAAAAAATTCTTCAGGTTTTCTAACGCTGCTTAATCGCTTTAATTGACTGGAAAAGCGCGCAAAATTAGCTTCAATTAATTCCATATTTTTTTCAGAGAGGCGTTTGTACAAAGCCGTCGTTGCTTTGTTCAAATCGTTCAGGGGTGTGTTCAAATTTTTGCTCATTTTTGACCATTGATCAAATCCTTCATTGTACATGGGCTCACCCTCCTCAATTATTTTATAGTCTATTATTTAATGTAGGGGACTGGGGGGATTTTGTCAATTTTAAAAAGAGTAAATAAATGACTTAAGATATTGATTATTAATCATATTTATATTTGTGTTTAGGTACCAGTGAAATGCAGGGCAGGATCTTTATTTAAGAAATTGTTAACAATAAGTTGTTAAAATAATGCTCAATTACTACTAAATTGAGAAGATTATGCAAAACCGTCGCAGGCACGAGAAGAAACAATTTAACGAAAAACGTAACCACCCCAAACAAATCAAAGGACCTACGTTTTTTACTCCTAAGAAACTGCAAAAGAAAAAAAATAATGATGTCGTTTTCGATAATACTTTTGCTATTACATTCCTTAGACTCTCTGCGCCCCAACAAAGACTCTGCTTATCTTTAGCCATTTTTATGAGCTTAGGTTATTGTGCTGAAGCATTAGAAAATACAAACCCAATGGCACTTGGTTCAGTAGATAAATTTATTGCTGCGCAAACTGTAATACGTACTTATGAAGATATGACTCCTAACTTTGGCAACCTTGCCACAACTCACAGCATGATGGCTAGAACAAGAGAAATGGGATTTAAAGGAACATTCGAATTTATATATAACGACAGATGTACCAAGGGTACTGATGATGCTTGTCGAAAAGTTCCGATCATGTTTGATTTACCGAAAAATATTCCAATAGATTATTTAGATAAAGAAACCAATATCCGTTTTATTACTTTTACTGAATATGGAAATCAATTGAATTCAAATTCTGTTTCGTCTGTAGAAGTTAGTATGGTAACGGGCGGTTGGTCTATCGCTGATACGTTAAGTAAAATCTATAAAGATAATAAATGGAATTTCAATATTAGTAATAACGATGCTAACATGCTAAATTCCAAAGCTTCATTAACATTGACACCATGGATGGAAAAAGGATGCAGTAATCCAAATGATAAGAATGATATGGGCGAATCTTCCGAAATTTATTTCAAGCATCAAGAAAATCCTATCAAATTATGTCATAGTCCCGAACAGTTTTTGGTTGCACCTTTCGCAAACTACAAACAAGCTAAATCGTATTTACACAACACTACCAACGGCCAAAGAATTTTAAAAGAAAAGCCGGCATTAAATTCCTTACTTGAGATAATAGAAAATCAATCAGCAAATATGCTTTTTGCGTATGGGAATGGCATACCTAACGTTAATTGTTATAATAAAGATATTCCAACTCAGAATTGTGAAAGTAGAGAAGATTTACAATCCATGTTAGGTATTATTTCAGGTGTTAGGCATGCGCAAACCCAAACACAAGAAAATTTGAATAAGCCAGTTATCATTGTTGTCTTCAAAAATTATAATGAAACAGCCAAAGATTTAACGAATATTATAAAAAATGATGCTTGGGATAATTATAATTTTAAGGGAAAAGAAAATGCCGAGAAAATGATAAAAAACCAGCAATTACATACCGTATTTGAGAGCGTTAATATTGCAGATATTGATGCTAAGAAAAAACTTTCAAACCTTCGTTCCGGCTCTGTTTTATTGTTAACATTGGGATCGTTGCCGAAAACTGTTTTTGATGGTTTATATACTCACACGGGCAGCCATATCTGGCCTGCTATACGAGAAGGTGAAAATGCTAAAAATAGTTTGATATTAAATGGTAAGCCACACTTTTTAATTACAGATGATGAAACGACTTGGGAACCATCCAGCGTGGGTTTTGGTCCTGATAACTTTGATAAAAATAATTTATTAAATAAAAAGTATAATAATATGGTCTTTGTAACTTCTAAATTTTGGACTGAGTTGCAACCGACAGAATTAATTAGTGAGTATGTTACTGAAGCGCAAACTCCAGCCTCTTCTTTATCAAAATATTTTGCTTGGTTAAAAGAACAGGCAGTTAAACCTGAAAATGATCGTATTCTTTCAGCGTTTGAAGTAGTAGCTGAAAAATTGAGAGCATCAAGAAAAAATTTATAACATGTAATGCCCGCCATTAATGGAGATATTTGCTCCTGTAATATACCCATTTTTTTCATCAGCCAGAAACGCAACGACCCTCGCTATTTCTTCTGGTTTTGCCAACCTACCCATAGGAATTTGATCAATAATTTTCTGACGAACATCTTCCGGTATGGATAAAACCATATCGGTTTCGACATATCCGGGAGAGATGGTGTTGACCGTGATGTGGTGTTTCGCCATTTCCAAGGCTAGTGATTTGGTAAAACCGTGTATCCCTGCTTTCGCTGCAGAGTAATTTACCTGGCCATATTGGCCTTTTTGACCATTAATTGAAGAGATGTTAATTATCCGGCCATAGTTTCTGGATTTCATCCCATTTATCACAGCGCGCGTGACATAAAAAACGCTGTTTAAATCGGTGTGAATGACATCATCCCATTCATCTTGCGTCATTTTACAACAAGCATGATCGCGGGTAATGCCTGCATTGTTTACTAAAACGTCAATTAAGCCTACATCTTGCTCAATTTGTTTAATCATCGTTTCGCAGGATTTAAAATCAGTGACGTTGCCGTAAGCGATATGAAAATCATATCCGGCTTTTTTCTCTTCAGCTTGCCAGGCCAGCGCGTCTTCATGGGTGCGGCTGTAAGTGGAAACCACGGTTAAGCCCTGGTCGTATAATTCTCGCGAGATGGAATGCCCTATTCCGCCCATTCCGCCTGTTACAACTGCTATCCGTTTAGTCATATAGTTACTCCTTGCTTGACTCTATTTTCCTTGATGGCTACTCTTGTTGCCAGTCATTTTTCGATAGTGAGCTCCCTAGTGAAAATTATAGATCGTTTTGAGATCCCCTATTATCAATACCTTAATGAAGACAGTCAGTTATCTGATGATTTTCCCTCCGTTGCCAAAGATGAAAAAACATTGCTGCAGCTATATCGTCTGATGGTCCTAGTACGAACGATGGATACGAAAGCGATTGCCTTGCAGCGTACCGGCAAACTAGGCACTTATCCCTCTACCCGCGGTCAGGAAGCGGTTTTTGTAGGTGTAGGCAATGCAATGGCCAAGGACGATATCTTCGTTCCTTATTATCGCGATATGGGCACGTTGATCCAACGCGGGGTCAAGTTGTCACAAATTTTACAATACTGGGGCGGTGATGAACGCGGCAATGATTATGCCAGCGAAGATTTTCCATACAGCGTTCCAATTGGCAGCCAGACACTGCATGCTGCAGGCGCTGCGTACGCCGTAAAATTTCGTAAAGAAAATCGAGCAGTCTTGTCTTTGTTCGGAGAAGGCGCGACGTCACAAGGCGATGTGTACGAAGCGATGAATGTCGCGGGTGTGTGGAAATTACCGATAGTATTTGTGGTTTGTAATAATCAGTGGGCGATATCCGTTTCGCGTGAAGCGCAGACGGCAGCACATACCATTGCACAGAAAGCAATTGCAGCTGGTTTTTCCGGTGAGCAAGTCGATGGAAATGATGCGATTGCTGTTCAACATAGAACAGTGGAAGCATTGAAAGCCGCGCGTGAAAAAGGTGAGCCGCGTTTACTGGAAATGGTTTGCTATCGTCAACACGATCATACAACAGCAGATGATGCCAGTCGCTACGAACCAAAAAATATGCGTGAGCTGGAATGGAAAAAAGAACCCATCGCAAGATTGCGCCGTTATTTAGAAGCATCTGGTATGTGGTCAGAAAAACAAGAAGAACAATTGCAAGTTGAATGCGCGGCAGAAGTGGATGAAGCAGTGAAAGAATATGTGACTGCTATCCCTCAACCATTAGAATCAATGTTTGATTATCTTTACGCACGTTTACCCGATGCGTATGCAGCACAACGCGATTTGCTTAAAGAAGTGGAGATAGTAGCACATGGCTGAAATTACGTTAGTTGAAGCAGTAAATTTGGCGATGGCCTATGAAATGTCAGTCGATCCCGATGTAATAGTAATGGGAGAAGATGTGGCAACAAATGGCGGCGTGTTTCGCGCGACATTAGGTTTGCTGGATAAGTTTGGTCCGGAACGCGTATTGGATACACCGCTCGCGGAATCCATGATTGCAGGTTTAGCAGTTGGAATGGCAGCGCGCGGATTAAAACCTGTCGCCGAATTTCAATTCATGGGATTTATTTATCCTGCATTAGATGAAATTATCAATCACGCGTCGCGCATGCGTAATCGTACACGTGGTCGTTTGACTTGTCCGTTGGTTTTCCGCACGCCATTTGGTGCAGGAATTCACGCACCGGAACATCATTCAGAAAGTACAGAAGCTTATTTTGCACATACACCCGGTTTGCGTGTAGTGATACCTTCGTCACCCTCTCGTGCTTATGGATTATTACTTGCGTCTATTCGCGATCCTGATCCTGTTGTATTTTTAGAACCATCACGTTTATATCGTTACGCAAAACAAGAAGTAAAAGATGATGGTAAAGCATTACCACTGGATGTGTGTTTTACACTGCGTTCTGGTGATGATGTTACGTTAGTAACGTGGGGCGCGATGGTGAAAGAAACACTCGCTGCTGCGAATACTTTGCAACAAGCAGGTATCAGTGCAGAAGTAATAGACGTTGCGACTATTAAGCCTTTAGATATCAATACTATTCTTGCTTCAGTAGAAAAAACAGGACGCTGTATTGTGATACATGAAGCGCCGTTAACGTGCGGAGTAGGCGCAGAAATATTAGCGCAAGTTGTCGAAAAAGCTTTGTTTTCATTGAAAGCACCGCCTGAGCGCGTAACCGGTTTCGATACAATAGTGCCTTATGCGAAACTTGAAAAATATTATATACCGAGTGAAAAAAGAATTATTGACGCAGTAAATCGTTTGATGGAGTACGCATGAAAATTTTTTATTTACCAGATTTGGGTGAAGGCCTGGCTGAAGCAGAAATACGTGAGTGGTATATCAAAGAAGGTGATGTGGTTAAAGTAGATCAACCGCTTGTTTCTATGGAAACAGCGAAAGCGGTTGTTGATGTACCGTCGCCTTACGCTGGAAAAATTACACAATTACACGGTAAAGCCAATGAAATTGTAAAAACCGGCGCACCGCTTATCAGTTATGAAACAGATGAAGTGGTGGCAGATAAAGGCAGTGTCGTTGGTAAACTCGAAACCAGTGAAAAAAAATGGGACGATGGTGATGTGATTATTGGCGGTGCTAAAACGAAATCGACAACGATTAAAGCGATGCCAGCTGCGCGTGTACTAGCACAACAATTAAATGTTGATTTGAGTCAAGTGACGGCTACAGGACCACAGGGGTTAATCACAGCGAATGACGTTAAACAATTTATAGATAAATCTCCTGCTTCAGCGTTAACGGGCGAAACCGAATCTTTGCGCGGCGTGCGTAGAGTGATGGCACAAATCATGGCGCAATCACATAAGGAAGTGGTGCCTGTTACGATTGTAGAAGATGTCGATTTGACGGATTTACCGCCAAAATCAGATCTCACGACTCTCATATTGAAAGCGATAGTGGCTGGTGTGAAAGCAGAGCCGGCATTAAACGTTTGGTTTGATGGTAAAACGCTGGAACGAAAAATGTTTGATGAAGTTCATATTGGTCTTGCTGTCGATTCCGCTGAAGGATTATTTGTACCTGTGATTAAAAATGCAGAAGCGAAATCAGATCAGGAATTGCGGCAAACAGTAGATGAGTATAAAAAATCTGTTGCTGACCGTTCGGTTTCACCAAAAGATTTACAAGGTGCAACGATTACGCTTTCCAATTTTGGAATGATAGCAGGACGTTATGCTACACCGATTATTGTCCCGCCAGCTGTTGCCATTCTTGGATGCGGACGCAGCCGGGATGCGGTGATTGCGCGTGATGGAAAAATGGTTGTCGGCAAGATCATGCCGTTATCATTAACGTTTGATCATCGCGCAGTGACGGGTGGTGAGGCCACGCGTTTTCTGGGTGCGGTTATTAAAAACTTGCAGCAAAAATAAGATTTATTGTTGGTGAATTACGGTGCCAGCTTAGGTGTCATTCCCGCGCAGGCGGGAACCCATTTTTCTTTTTACGCAGTCGTGACGTAGAAGAATAGGTTCCCGCCTGCGCGGGAATGACATCTAAACTGGCGCCGTAATCCACCAAACATATTACTTCTTAACAGGAGGAGAAGCAGGTTGCGTAGTTGCAGGTGCTATACTATTCAAATTATTTTTCTGCTGATCCAATAAATTATTCATTTGTTGCCATATATTTTTAAAAGAATCCTGAATAACTTTTTGTTCAGCGCGGATTTTTTGCAAATAATCTTGAAGTTGTTGATTATCTAGCGGTTGAAATTGGCCATTTTTCATCATGAATCCCTGAGATTGATTTCCCTGGCCGTTGGTAATAATTTTTTGTGTGAACACAACATTACTATTAGTTTTCAGATCGCTGGATTTCACCCAACCCACATTACCATTGCGTGGGTCAGCGATTTTTGTCCATTCACTATTTGGTGGCGAATAGATAGAAATAATGCCGGCTGATAAATCTGCTGTACCAATGACCTTCGCATTTTGAGCAGGTTGATCATAAAGTGAAATGGATTGCGCAAAAATAAAAGTAGAAAAAGTTAGCACAAAAACCGATAAAAGAGATGAAATAATAAGGCGTTTCATA
>Ga0206929_1060_pt1 | contig 28401 bp, 21 predicted proteins | sample Alteio_BWOrgHeat_19_FD_152929 | JGI IMG/M metagenome (GOLD analysis project Ga0206929, IMG submission 152929) | Enriched cells from forest soil in Barre Woods Harvard Forest LTER site, Petersham, Massachusetts, United States -... | ecosystem: Environmental > Terrestrial > Soil > Temperate forest >...
AGCGCAGGAAACCAGTCACGGGTATGCAGGCTTTGGTGGGTGAAACCGCATTCACCCTGGATGAGCTCAATCCTTCGGGAAGAGTCAGGATACATGGAGAGATCTGGAATGCAATGTCTATTTCGGGAACGATCCATTTCGCGGAGCAGGTGCGTGTGAGGGAAGTTAAAAACCTGATCCTTTACGTTGAACATTTGAATGAATTATAAATAAAAAATGAATCCATGCAAACGATTCCGGTATTCTCCATGGTTGTGATTCTTTTCGCCCTCTTTATTCTTGCCAACTCCATCCGTGTTCTCCGTGAATACGAGCGTGGTGTGATTTTCAGACTGGGACGGCTTTTAGCGGGTGGAGAGAAAGGCCCTGGACTGATCTTTCTGATTCCCATCGTAGACAAGATGGTGAAAGTAAGTTTACGGACGGTGGTGATGGATGTACCACCTCAGGATGTAATTACACAGGACAATGTATCGATCAAGGTGAATGCAGTGATTTATTTCCGCGTCCTCGAACCCCATAAGGCCATCGTGGAAGTAGAGAACTTCCTGGTAGCCACGTCGCAATTTTCACAAACCACGTTACGAAGTGTATTGGGACAGTCGGAGTTGGACGACCTGCTTTCGCAAAGAGAAAAAATCAACCTGCGTTTGCAGCAGATCATCGATTCTCATACCGAACCCTGGGGGATCAAAGTGTCCAATGTAGAAGTAAAACAGATCGATCTGCCGCAGGAAATGCAACGGGCAATGGCCAAACAAGCGGAAGCCGAAAGAGAGAGACGGTCAAAAGTAATTGCGGCAGAAGGGGAATTTCAGGCTGCCCAACGATTGTCGGATGCAGCAAAAGTACTGGCTGAACAACCCAGCGCGATTACGCTGCGTTATCTGCAAACACTCAGGGAGATCGCGACTGAGAATAATTCAACGACTATCTTTCCCGTGCCGATAGACCTATTGAAGCCATTCCTGCATATAGAGGAACAAAAGAAAATCCCATCGTAAATTAAATTCCGACTATCTCCTGCGTGTATCTGAAGCCAGGCTGTATCGAAAGCGTACGATTCCTTCTGGATTTCCGGACAGTTTTCGAATATGAAAATCACAAATACCTGATTTGTAATGCCATCCCAAATGGCATAGTGATTGGAGCCGAAACAGAAACCGAAGATCATGTTAAGAAACTACCTGGTCGTAGCTCTAAGGTATTTCAGCCGGAATAAAATTTTCTCGGTAATCAATATTCTAGGACTATCTATTGGAATCAGTGCTTCCCTGGTTATTTTTCTGATTGTTCAATATGACAATAGTTTCGACCGTTTTGAAAAAAATCCCGGGCGCATTTTCAGGGTAGTGAGTGATTATTCCTTTCAGGGCGAGCCCGGTCATACGCGTGGTGTGCCGGCACCGCTCGCAGATGCGGTCGGCAGGAAGGTGAGCGGCATCGATAACCTGGTTCATTTCCGTTATTACAGTCCCGAAAAACTGTCCATACAAAATAATTTCCGGGACAAACCGAAACCATTTAAATCACCTGAACATATCATTTTCGCGGACGAGCACTATTTTCACATGCTACCCTATCATTGGCTCGCCGGAACCGCTCAATCGGCCAGTTCAGAGCCAGGTCAGGTAGTATTAAGCGCGAGCCGGGCCAAACTTTATTTTCCATCCAAATCCTTTACGGATATGATGGGTGAAAAAATATTGTATGACGATTCTATTACTGCGCGGGTCTCCGGTATTGTAGAGGACCTGGACAAACAAGGCAAGACCACTTTCAACTTCCTCGAATTTATTTCTCTGCCAACGATTCTGAAAAACAGCGCATTGAAAAACAGCTTTTCCTGGGAAAAATGGGGTTCTACGACCAGCGATCAGCAGCTTTATCTGGTATTGAGTAACGGAACAAAGGCATCTGTTATAGAAAAAAAACTAAAGGCCATATTTGAGGAAAATCAGGGAACAGATGCTAAAAAAAATAATTTTACCTGGGCTTATTCTTTACAACCGCTGGATGATATTCACTTTAATGATCTCTATGGAAATTTCGACATCGAACTTGCCAGCAGACCCGTGATGCTGGGTCTGATGCTGGTTGCCAGTTTTCTTGTTCTGATTGCCAGTATCAATTTCATTAACCTCAGTACGGCACAGGCTGCGCAGCGGGCCAAAGAAATCGGAATGCGTAAAACTATGGGCAGCTCCCGGTCACAACTCATCTTTCAGTTCCTGGGTGAAACACTTCTGGTGACCTTGCTGGCGAGTGTATTATCTATTGTTCTTGCCCCTCTTTTATTAAAAACTTTCTCCGATTATATACCAGAAGGCCTGAGCTTTTCACTGGCGAATTCCCTGGTGATTGTCTTTCTATGCGTATTGGTTATTGCCGTTACCCTGCTGGCGGGCTTATATCCTGCCTGGATACTATCGTCCATGAATGTGCTCGAAGTTTTGAAAACACGTGGACAAACCGGTAAATACAAAACCCGGAATGTGCGCCTGCGACAGGGACTTACGATTTCCCAATTCGTGATCGCTCAGTTTTTCGTGATAGGTGCAGTACTGGTAAGCAAACAGATTCATTTCATGCTCAACAAGGATCTGGGATTCAAAAAGGATGCTGTGCTGAGTTTTAAATTCCCCTCGTATGATACATCCAACGCGCGCCGCAGGGTTTTGATGGATGAATTAAAAGAAGTTCCGGGTATTGGGCTGGTAACTATTGGCAATGACCTGCCCTCCTCATATGGTTGGTGGACCACTGCTATGGATTATGCAGCTGCAAAAAAACCAATACAGACCAATGTCGAATTAAAATCAGGTGACAGCAACTACCTGAAGCTGTTTCATATACCATTGCTGGCTGGAAGAAATCTGCTGCCAGGTGATACAACCAGTGAGATCCTAATCAACGAAACTTATTTACATGAACTGGGTTTTTCGCAGCCTGGCGAGGCGATCGGAAAAATAGTCACATGGAATGACCGTCATACGCCGATTGTCGGCGTCTTTAAAGACTTTCACGCACATCCTCTGAACTATAAAATCGCGCCGATGGCATTTTGCCATGATGGAACACAGAACCGTATGATGATTCTGTCTCTGCAGACAGGAACCGGTCAAAATTCCATTGCCGTAAATGAATCAGGCGGTAACGGTGCAAACTGGCCCCTCGTGATTGCCAAAATGAAAAAACTGTTTCAATCGGTTTATCCCGGAGAAGAATTCACTTATTCGTTTTTAGATGAGGATATTTCAAAAGCCTACGGCAGTGAACAAAAAATATCGAAACTGATGAAATGGTCCACCGGACTAACCATCTTTATCAGTTGCCTGGGATTACTCGGACTGGTAATATACACAACGACGCAACGTACAAAGGAAATTGGCATCCGCAAAGTACTTGGGGCTTCGGTCACACAAATCATGCAGATATTATCCGGTGATTTTATCAAACTGGTCGTTATCGCTTTCTTAATCGCCACACCGATTGCCTGGTGGGCGATCCATACATGGCTCGAGAACTTCGTGTTCCGGACGGATGTAAGCTGGTGGATATTCCCTTTAAGCGGGCTGGTTATGATTATCCTTGCATTGATCACTTTGAGTGTGCAAACCATCAAAACAGCAACGGCAAATCCGGCGAGGAGTTTACATACGGAGTGAGGTTTTATTTTTTCAATATTGCATACTTAGTAATCAAGGTTCCCTGATCATTTACTTTTTCACTTTGAATGAGGCGGAGATTAATATCCAATTCAGCCTCCGTTGCAAAATTTTCGCCCGTTCCAAATATTTTAGGTTCGATCGTCAACCATAATTCATCAATCAACTGTTCCTTTAAAAATGAGGTGGCAATATGCGGCCCTCCAACAACGAGCATTTGCTGATGACCCTGCATTGTAAACCGGGAACTTAATTCGGCCGGTGTTTCGTTTGTAAACTCTATTTGTCCCGGAATCTCCGCGCTTTTATAGTTGTCTGGATGACCTGTCATGACAATAATCTGATGACCCGGAGAGGGATTAAATGTATCGGCATTAAATGTGGAGCTGCCCATTACGATAAGCCGTGATTCATTCCATACCTTTTTATAATAATCCTGATCCTGATGCGATGACCACGAACGGACATTCGGCTCTCCCCATTTTGTTACTTTGCCATCCAGTGAGGAAACGAATATGAGTATGGTTTTCATGGTGTCTTTTTAAGATTTATTTTTCATCAGTTCTTTTACATGATCCGAAAGGCGCAGCGTAAGCGCTACGAGGGTCAGTGTCGGATTGGGAGCGCCCGCGGTTGTGAAACAGGAGGAACCCGCTATAAATAAATTGGAAATCCCATGTACTTTACAATTTGCATCCACCACTCCCTGTTTGGGATCATTACTCATACGCGTAGTTCCCATATGATGCCATCCACCCCCTGTAAAACCGGGCCATGCATGATCGTTCCTGTCAACCAGATAATCCATCAATTTAATCCGGCCTGTCCCGGTGCGGCCAACTTCCTGCCCGAGCAACTCATAGATTTTACGAATACTTCTTTTTTCAAAATCAGTTAGTTCCCAATGGAGTGAAGCACGTGGAACACCCAGTCCGTCTTTTTCAGAATCCAGGGTTACCCTGGAAGAAGGATTGGGTGCCTGCTCTATCCGGGTGAAACATTGATAGCTATTACTTCCCGAAGCCGGAATATGTGCATCTTTGCTGGCTGCGCTATATCCTCCGAAAAAACGATTACCGGCTTTTCTTGGATCATCCTGGTTCCATCTTTCAATTGCTGGCTTTATTTTTTTTGCAATTTCCAGTGGTGTCAGAGAAACTGTACCATTTAATATCTCAAACTCCTCCTGTTTTTTTGCGTGGACAGCTAATTCAGCCCTGGCTTTTGTGACTCCAAAATTGAACGCATATAATTTTAAAGGAGAAGGTTTGAAAAGCCAAAGCTCCGCAGATTTAATTTCCAGGTGTTCCATAAAATAACGGCCTACCAGGTCATTGTTATTGCCCAGACCTTTTGGTGCCTGTCGGTTGGAAGCCAGTAATAACCTGGCATTCTGAATGGAACAGCAGGCAAGAATAAAATTTTTTGCTCTCACCCTGTGTTGTTTGCCCTCGAAATTTTTTACGATCAGTTCGAGGACTGATGAGCCAGTTTCATTGGCCCTTATATCAACTACATTGGCATATGTATACAGTTGAATATTACGTGACTCAACAATATTTTTTCTGTACTTCTCTCCAAATCTTGTGGGCGGACTGAATTGCCACATTTTATTCCAGATGACCGAATCATTTTTAATCAATGGCATCGTTGCAGGATCATCTTTCTGCCAGTAGGTCATATCATAGTTGTACGGTCCGAGCTCTAATTTCTTTTGAGCCTTTTCATAATATGGATCCAGATCTCCCTTATTAATCGGCCAGCCACTATGCGGCACCCAGCTTCTTTTTGCAAAATCGATCGGATCCATCGGAGAGCAAAATCCTGCCCAGTGACCTGTTGTTCCCCCGAAATAGTGAAGCCGACTTGACATGAGCGGGAAGTAAGGCTGGCCGGTGGTTTTGCCGGCATACAATTCCTGAATCTTTGAATCATATTCAAATCCCCCGCCCTCCAGCAAAATCACTTTATATTTTGTATTGTCCCAATCAAGGGCCATGCTGATTCCCGCGGCGCCTGCTCCTACAATACAGATATCCCCTTCAATCAGCGTGTTATCATCCAACCGTCTTCCGTCTGCATGCATGCGATGCGTGTTATGGTTTGTTTACAATATGCTGTAGGAATTATCTCCTCTGCATCATAACACTAAATTAATGGCAATATGATAATAAAGACATCCGGCTGCCAAATAGTTTAGTGACTTCTATAAGTTAGCCGGATGCCTGTTGATTATCCGTTCAAATTATTACCCCTGCTGAAGCGGCTGAGGTATTCTGCGCTTTTACAGATGTCAAACCACTATTTGATTGTTGAGCACTTGCAGAACTGCCCGCAATAGACATAGCGGAAAAATTTTTCGACAGGTGATTATTTGTTTGAATGTTCTGATTATAACCATAAATAAGATCAGATCGGTGTACAGTAATTTAATACACAATAGATAGCCTTAACTAAAAAGGGCTCGCCTTACCCCATAGGATAATGGCGAACCCAAAGAGACGACCTGCTTAATATTTTGATCAGGGTTTTTTATGACCACTCATTTCTGCCAGTGAAGTGCGCTCACATGCTGACCCACTTTATCCCCCTGAGCCAAACCTATGAAATCAGAACTACGGAGGTGTATGCCACCATAAATGCGTGACAGGCCCACTTCATTTGCATAGTCAGAAAATTTAGTAAATGTGCGGGGGGTGAATCCCAGATCATTAATACTATAATCCGTGAACGTGGTATTGTCACCAAAAATATCAGCGAGCACTCTGGCAGCGGCGCCTGTTTGTACGGAATGAGCCGAACTATAATCCGGAAATGGCGGTGTTGGAAGGAGGGGAGACCAGGTTGGATTGAAATTAGCGCGAATAAAAGTAATCGGACGTTCCTGGTTATAAGTATATTTTGTTCTGTAGCAGGAAATAAAAGCGTCCGAAATAGCTATCCCGAGTTTGCAATAAGATTCGGCAGCCAGTGAAAGATCTGCATTTTTATCTGTCAATACGGAACTTAGAATAGATACCGAAACGGTGGGTGGTTGTATGGCAGCCCAGTATAAAGCGATCGTCCGATGTTCTGGATCCTGGTTGATGGATTCGTTATACACTTCCAATTCTTCTTTATAAAATTCCGACGCAGTGTCTGTTGAATAAGCAGGCGGTGGACCCGGCTGAGTGCTCGTAGCGTTATCAGCAATAAATGTTCTGTTGCTCCCCCAATAAGGATGCTGAGCAGCCTGACCGGGCTGGGGAACCCATAATCCGGGTCCGACCGGAAGCACATAATCGGTTGGAAAAACATTTAAATAAGCTTTGTCGCCGCCATCCGTAACTGACCAGTTATAAATGGCATTTGATATGGCCTGCCCAAATTGTACAGAGCGGTCAAAATCCTGGCTCACAAAATGATCAAAAGCCGGTCCTGACAAATAGGATTTAAACATTGTGTTGAATGCATTTTCCAGTGAATCGATGGTTGCATTCTGTGCCGCGGAGGTATTTCCAAACATATGACGCGTCATATTTGCCAATGCGGCATTTGCGGAAATAGAATAATAATATGTTTGATGATCTTCTACCTGTGGTAACGCAGGCAATCCATTGAGCTGATGCTGAATCGATTTATTATCAGGCATTCCTGGTACAACGGATTCATACAATGCAAGTCCCATATAACCGAAGGTACGCGACGCAACGGGCGCCGTAGTACCCGGTGTGGTGAGTGAAAGGGACACCGCCTCTTTGAACCAGGCCAGCGGTACATCTGCATTATATAAAGAGGCCAGGAAACCATTCTTGCCGATCGGAGGTACATGGCCATCTTCTTTTTTACATCCGGTGGGTATAAGAAAAGCTAAGGTTACAAGCAAGACGAGGAATCTCATTTTAAGTTTCATATATCTGTTTTTAAGGTTTAACTGATCGTGATACCAGCTGAGCTTTTTTTTCAATAACCATTGTACGAAAACACAGCTTGTATAAAATGAATTTTGTAAGTGTGCTATTAAAATTATTTGACGGTGAGTCAAAAAGAAAGCACCAATGTTCAGTTTGCAGATATCCGGGATAACCTGACATTATGAAGTAACCATGGCCGTGTGGAAGCCTGGAAGAATGGAAGAACGGAAGTGGATCTGTTGTTTCAGATACATGTTAACCGCTCATTATAAACTGGCGAATGCTAACTGCAAACCACCAACTGTCCGTCATTCCGTTCAACAGCACATTGCCGGTATGCCAATTATTTCAACTACATTATATTGAACAAAAGATATTTGCGGACATCGTTGTTAAAATTTAACTTTAAAAGAGTTCCTTACCGCGCCGGTGGAAGTACCGGTTTATTCACGGCCCACAATAAACTGATATGAAATGTTGTAAGGGTATCGTTATTTTCTTTGCGGCAATACTCTTGTCCATAGTCACCCTGGCTCAGCATCCGGACTTCAAAAGAATGGACAGTTTAAAGAAAATTTTACCGGCCAAAAAAGGTATTGAAAGAATTGATTGTCTCAATGATATAGGTGAAGAATATTGGTGGCCGGTGCCAGCCTTCGACAGTATCCTCGCAGGCTGGGCCAAGCTCGCTTATAAAGAGTCGTTAGATATTCACTATGCCGGAGGAGAGGCTAAGTCGCTGATGCTTCTGGGTGTGAGTAAAATACTGCGCAGGGATTTTCTATACGCTGAGAAATATCTCCGGAAATCTTTGAGCATCTATGAAACGCTCCAAAGTGATATTGGACTGGGTTGGTGTAATCTATGGCTGGGAACGGCACTGTATAGCCAGGGTAAATTCGATGAGGCTTTGAACCTCCAGAAAAAATCTATTATCTATCTGGATAAAACAGATGATTGGGAGGGACAGGGCAAGGCCTGGGCATGGATCGGTATGACCTTCGCGACACTGGGAAATTATGACAGCAGTTTTTATTATTGCAGCAAGAGCTTGTTCATCAGACAAAAAATGAGCGATTATGCCTGTGTCTTCCATTCATATATGAATATGGGTTATTTGTATAAATCTGCGGGGTCCTACGAAGATGCTAAAGATTACTATAGTAAAGGATTTGACTATGCAAAAATGCACCATTTGAATAGTGCACACTTTAACTGGACATACTTTGAATTGATCGGAACGATTTACCGCTTGTTAAACAGTTCCGATTCATCCTATTATTTTCTAAACAGATCGGTGCGTGAGGATCCAGCCAACTTAATGACACGGATCAGTTTTGGTGAAATTTTATTAACCAGGAATCAATATGATTCGGCGCTCAGCATATTCCTTACACCAGTAGATACCTTCAGAAAAGGAAATGACCAATGGGATCTGATGAGGGTGCTTATGGGAGCTTCAAAAGCAAACCTGGGAAAGGGAAATTTAAAAGGTGCGCTGTCATATGGACGCGAAGCCTATTCAATAGCCAGGCAAGTGAAGACCAGGCAGTTTTTGATGGAAGGATACTTGTTACTCTCCAAAATCTATTATAAAGGTCATCAGTACGACAGTGCTTATTTGTATGATGAAAAATACAAGTCATTAAAGGACTCGCTACTGAGTAGTCAGTTTCGCTGGCAGCTTACAAATTTCAAGGAGCGTACGGAATTTAAAAATAAAATGGACCAGCTGGCGGCCCTGGGCAACGAAAACAAGATAAAAGAGGAAAAACTAAGACAGGAGGCAAGACAGAAATGGATACTGGTTGCCTGTTTTTTAATCGCCGCTCTCGCCGGCATCATTCTGTATAAAAATCTCGCGCTGAAAAGAAAGAATGAAAAACTGGAAAGTAAGAGTAAACAGACGGAGCTTCAGCACCATGTTACAGAACTGGAAATGCAGGCCCTTCGTGCGCAAATGAATCCGCATTTTATTTTTAATTGCCTGAGTTCGATCAACCGGTTCATTCTTAAAAATGAAACCGAAGAAGCGTCCAATTACCTGACAAAATTTTCGAGACTGATCCGGACTGTGTTGACAAATTCAAAGAAATCATTTATCAGTCTGGAAGACGAACTGGAGATGCTTCGGCTTTATCTGGAAATGGAAAAGCTGCGGTTTAAAGATTCTTTTAATTACAGTATCACTTTTATAAACTCCATTGATGATGGGAATGTTTTCCTGCCCCCCCTTCTGCTTCAGCCTTTTGCTGAAAATGCCATCTGGCATGGTTTGATGCATAAGGAAGGACAGGGAAAACTGGAATTTGAACTGAGCACTGACGACAGGCTGTTGACATGTACCATCACCGACAACGGTGTCGGCCGAAATAAGGCCGAGGCATACAAAAGTAAATCTGCTCAAAAACAAAAATCACTTGGGTTGCAGATAACGAAAGAACGTCTGGCCTTACTGAGTGAAGATATTGCCAAAGAGACATTTTTTCATTTTGATGATCTTTTTGATAATGAAGGCAGGCCTTCCGGTACGAGAGTAACTTTAAAAGTGAATTATAAAACGCTGACAGAAGTTATTTCATAAACTTAAATTCTATTCATGATCTCTGCCGTGATCGTTGATGATGAACCTTACAGTTGCGAAGCACTTGCCACGTTGCTCGAACGTTATTGCCCGGAAATAAAAGTCCTGGACATATGTTATTCTGCAGCGGATGCGTTAAAATCCATTCAGGAACAAAAACCCCAGATATTATTTCTTGACATTGAAATGCCTCATATGAATGGCTTTGAGATGCTGGAAAAATTGCCGGACCTTAATTTCAAATTAATTTTTACAACCAGCTACGATCAATATGCCATCAAGGCTATTCGTTTCAGTGCACTGGATTATTTATTAAAACCTGTTGACAAGGACGAGTTACAAAAAGCGGTGCAAAAAGCCCTGGATACAACTGAACATCCGCTTCCCCAGCAACTGGAAGTTCTTTTACATAAACTGAGTCATCCAAAAATAGCCGTTAATAAAATAGCTATTCCTACCATTGAAGGGCTTCAGATGGTGCTGGTAGAAAATATAATACGCTGTGAGGCTGACCGGAATTATACTAATCTGTTCTTAAAAAATAAAGGGAAAATAACCGCTTCACGAAACCTGAAGGATCTTGAAGAAATGCTGGAAGATTATTCATTTGTACGGGTTCACCATTCGCACCTGGTGAACCTGAATGAAGTGGAGAAATATATAAAGGGTGAGGGGGGATATCTTCTGATGAGTGACAAATCAACGGTTGATGTTTCCAGAAGCCGCAAAGAAATACTATTAAAAAAATTGCAGTCTGACAAGGTTTAAAAACCTTTTTCATTATAAAAAGATCTTGTTGATGAAATATTAAATCAGAACAAAACCCGATTAAAAAACCAAAAAAAAACCTTACCATGTTTAAGAAAATTTTTCCCTTTGCCATTGGCGTTTTATTCCTCAGCTCTGAATCCAGATCACAGGGATGTGTAGCCATTCGTAATGTTGCCGGCTTTGGCGAGTTCGCCGTATTAGGATATAAGGAGACCCCAGACAAATGGATGATGAATATCAATAACAGGTATTTTCATGCAACACAGGCATTCCGGGGAAAGGATAATGTTACACCTCCGGATCCAAGCAACGGACTGAGTATTTACGAATACACAATGAATCTGGAATTGAGCAGGATCCTGGATAAAGGCTGGGAGCTGGCCATTGATCTTCCGATTTCTTCAAATAACATTGTAAGTAAAGCGGAGCATGCATCAGGTGTTCGTCATTCGACCAGTGATTTTGGAATCGGAGACCTGCGTTTCACGGCTTATAAATGGCTGCTTAATACAGAAAAGCCACGCAAAGGGAATATTCAGTTTGGCCTGGGTCTTAAATTTCCGACCGGCAATTACCATTCCATGGATTATTTCTATTATAGCAAAACAGATCCTACGCTTAAAATGCTCGCTCCGGTCAATGTCGCCATTCAGCTTGGAGACGGAGGTTTGGGCATTTCAACCGAGCTAAACGCCTTTTACATTTTCGGCCGGCATTTTAGCGTGTTTGGTAATGTTTTCTACCTGATCAGCCCGGTTGATGTAAACGGAGTTTCCAATCAAATTGCAGGCGTTCCGCCCAATCCGGTTGCAGTTGCAACCACAGCTGACGTGAACAGCGTAACTGATAGTTACACTTTACGCGTCGGCGGCAATTATACATTCAAACGTTTTGTTGTTACAGCCGGTGCTCGGTATGAAGGAGCGCCGGCCCATGATCTTTTTGGAAAGAATGATGGTTTGCGGAGAGTGGGTCATATATTTTCCATAGAGCCGGGGATAGAATATAAATTCAAAAGATCTTTTATTTACACTTTTGTAACTATACCGATGCTCCGGGCAACCATACAGACTGTTCCTGATAAACGTGCCACGGATATCACGGGAACATACACTATTTCAGGGGGCGATCTGGCAAACGTTGTTTATTTTGTCGGTTACGCATTTACGTTTTAAAAATGAACGCGCGTCATTCACTATATACTACTGCAATATCATTGTCAGTTTCGCATTCATCATGGCGGGAATGACCTGTTCTGTTTTTATAGCAATCTTTTTTGCAGGATCGATATAATAAACAGTAACGTCCTTATCATTCTCATCATTTACCTGTTTCACGACGGTGGTATTTACGGATCCGATCATTTCGTTTCCGGTGACGGTCAGTATTATTTTTTTTAACTTCTGGGTTTGTCCGTCGGCCACATAAAAGGCCGTGGTATATCCAGCCGTCAATGGAAAACGGGCCAGAATCATATCTTCACCCGCGCCATCATTTAAGCAAAACCCATCGGGTTGCAGTGTTTTGCCAGTTATCTTTCCACTCACATCTACCGACACGATCACCGAATCAGGATGGTAGTCAATGGTTGTTTTTACCGGTCCCTGCACGGCAACCTGTTGCACTCCTGACAGACTGCCCTGATCAAAGGAGGACATTGCCGTAAAGGCCTGACCCATTACAGTCACGCTATCCGATATATTCCAGTTGCCGCCACTCCGGGCAACGGTGCGCGTCATCGTTACCGGTAGTTTTTGTCCCTGCACCTGCAGATCTCCTGTATAATTGTACCGGCCTGCCGTCAGGTCACCCGAAAGAACGGGTTGTGTTTTCAACAGAGGTACTGCACTCTTTTTAACCAGCACCAGTTTGCTGATATCCACCGTATTTTCTTTGAGTCTTTTAGCCACATCGTCTGCCATGGATTCCTGATAGCGGGTGCCGCAATATTTAGCCAGGAATTTTTCGGAGGCAGCCACCATACCCAGGTTATTTACCGGCTTTGCAAATCCATGTCCTTCATCGTCCGCCAGAATATAATCCACCTGCGCGCCTTTGTCGCGCAGCGCAATTACAATCTGGTCGCTCTCACCCTTATTTACACGGGGGTCGTTGGCACCCTGCACGATCAGCAAGGGTGCTTTTATTTTATCCACGCTGAATAAAGGGCTGGCATCATGCAAAATCTTTTTTCCTTCCTCCGTGCTCTGATCACCCATTCTCAGCGCAAATATTTTCCTGCCCGATTCCCAATATGGAGGAATGCTGGCCATGAGTGTAAATAAATTGCTGGGGCCAACGATGTCAACACCGGCCGTATAGAGGTCGGGCGTAAAAGTGAGTCCAGCCAGCACCGCATATCCTCCATAACTGCCACCCATAATCGCTACTCTTTTCGGATCCACCATTCCTTTTGCAATCAGATATTTCACTCCCCATGTAATATCATCTTGCATCAGTTTGCCCCATTGCAGATTCCCGGCATCCAGAAAGCTCTTACCGAAGCCGGTGCTTCCCCTGAAATTAGGAGCCAGCACGATAAAGCCGAGATTTGCCATCAGCTGTGCAAAACCATTCAGCCCCCAGTAATCTCTTGCCCAGGGACCGCCATGCGGGAAAACGAGCAGCGGCATGGGTTTGCCGTCAGTTTGTTTTGGAACGGTCAGGTAAGCCTGGATCTCCAGACCGTCGCTGCTCTTATAGCGTATAGATTGCATGGGGCTCAGATTGGATTCGAAGGCTTTCAGTTTTTGCCGGAATGTATACTCAAAGACCAGTTTCTTGGTGGCCCTGTCGAAGAGGTAGACCTCCGGTACATGAACGTCGCTGGTTGTAGTAATCAGCAATTTCTGTTCATCGCTGGTGCTGCTGCTCCAGGCAAGTTGTCTGCCGGGAAATTTCTTGTGCAGAATATTGTAATCTGCCTCTGCCTTTTTATCATCAAAATAAATGCGCAAACGATCGTCGTAATAGGTGGTATACTGAAGTTTGTGGGTTACGTTGCTAAAAGAAGCGTCTTCGAGATCTACCCTGTTCAGCGGATCTTTTTCAACCACCGTAGTAGTTCCGGTTTCAGGATCCATCAGGAGAAGCTGTATAAAATTGGTTCCCTTATTTGAACTGATATAAGCTTTCTTATTGTCGGATGTGAAGGCATTTACGCCGGCATTTTCAAGTGGACCGACTTCATATATCTTATTTAAATTTCCCTGAGCGTCTATATGCAATATTTCTGTGCTGCCGTCTTCCGGGTTACGGACAGCCAGTCTCGGCGTTTCGGTCCAATCAAATATCCAGTTGGTGATACGGTCTTTATTCTCTCTTAGTCTGACCAATTTTCCTGTGGAAATATTCAATTGATAGAGATCGTGCCATTTCGGATCACGGTCATTCAAGCCGATCATGAGAACGTCAGGATCCTTTTTACTCACGGCATAAATAAGCGCCCTGATTTTATCATTGGGAGTTAGGTTGCGTGCTTCCGGAATACCGGTAGCTTTCACAGCTTCGTCTGCCGGATTCACTGCATATATATTGTAGTTCTCATCACCGCCCTTATCCTTCTGGTATAAAATATATTTACTATCATAGCTCCAGAAATAACCGCCCACCGGACGTTCATTGGCAGTTAATTGTTTTGCCTTTTCAAAGGGTTCTTCCGTTTTTTTTACGTAAATGTTCAACACGCCATTGTAAGGCTTTAAAAATGAAATGAATTTCCCGTTGGGGCTTATCTGGCCGCCTGCTATTTCCGGGTTGCCCAAAAAAATGTCCCTGTCGATAATGGGAATCGTTCCCGTCGTTTTTGCGGTTGCCGGTTTAGTCTGTGCCTGTAAGTTGTTCGCGAGGACTAAAACTATCCATGTTATTTGTAAGACCTTTAGTATGGGTTTCATTTTCTCATTTTTGTGTGAATGCTGTGACGGTATATAGAAAACAGTCCTGAAAATACAAAATGTCGAATACAATATAAGAACAGTGTCGGTTTAACATGTAACTTTATAGGACCCCTTCCGCGCCTCTGATCAGTGCCCACCCCGTAGGTAAGATACTTCCCGGATAAACCTGCATTCACTCATAATATTCAGACTGATGCGGTATTTATTGTATTTTTTTTATATCGAATGGTACTGGGGTTTCCGCCTTGCTCATTTTATTATACGATATGAAATCAGTGGAGAGAAAAAATATGGTATCCGCACCATTGGTCATGATAATTTATGGGACGACGTTTCGGCCGAAGACCGCACGCATATCAGTATATACGAGCCCCTCAATTATTATACATCCAGCAGGTTATTTAATTTTTTGCAGCCGGCAGATTTCAGATCAACGCTTTTGGATGCAGGATGCGGTAAAGGACGTTTGCTGGCTATGGGTGCTGCCTATGGCTTTTCTGATATCGTTGGTATCGATATTTCCAAAAAGTTATGCGATACCGCCGCTCAAGTTTGCAGAGGCATAAAGACGAGGTATCCCGGCATATCCGTATCCATTGAATGTTCGGATGCCCGTTATTATCGCATTCCGGACACAGTAGGGGTTATATTTTTATTTAATCCTTTTGATTCTGTTGTTATGGAGGAGTTCATTCAAAAAGTATTTGAAAGCCTTGAAAGGAATAACAGGCCGCTAAAAATTTTATATGCTAATCCACAATGTAAACAGCAATGGCTGGATGCCGGATTTAAAGAAACAGTATCATTTGTAAAACTCAGATATTTGCAGGGATCTGTATTAGAGAGAAAATAGGCATTGGAATCTGATGCCTCAGCATTCGGAACAAGGAAAGCTTTCCATGAAAATAAAATCAAGAATTCTACTGGCAGAAGATGATTTATCGCTTGGCTACCTGATAAAAGACAATCTGGTGGAGGCAGGTTATGACGTAGTACTTTGTCCTGACGGCCAAACAGCCGTTGATCAATTCAACAGAGATCATTTTGATATCTGCCTGCTGGATGTCATGATGCCCAATAAGGATGGTTTTACAGTATTAAAGGGTATTCGTCAGCAAAATGCCCAAATTCCCATTCTGATGATTACCGCAAGATCCATGGAGGAAGACAGGATTCACGGATTTGAGATCGGAGCTGACGATTATATTTGCAAGCCTTTCAGTATACAGGAATTGCTTAAGCGCATCGATGTTTTTTTGCGTAGGACAAGGACATTGCATTCGGAGAAACCGATAACATTTCAAATCGGCAAAATCACCTTTTTATATAGTGAACAGCGGATCGTATCAGGTAAGGACGTATACGACATGACTCAAAGAGAAGCTGAGTTGCTCTTATTCCTGTGCAAAAATCCAAACAGGCTTCTTACGAGGGAAGAAATTCTTGTTGAGGTTTGGGGCAAGGACGATTTTTACCTGGGCAGAAGTATGGACGTATATATGACCAAACTACGTAAATATCTGAGGACTGATGAATCCATCAGGATTGAGACCATTCATGGAACAGGATTTCGATTCAATGCCGTCATTCATTTACAAGACGTGTGAACCCGGCCTGATTTCAATTCACACATATTGATTCACATTTGCCCGGCTGATGATTTGCTGTAAATAGGTTTTATCCGCAGGAACGATTAAAACCTGGACTCTGCTATGATGAATTACTTTTGAAACGATATCTCCCATGATCAGTCTGTCCGATCCGTGCTGACCGCGGGAACCGATCACAATCAGATCCGCATCATATTCTGAAGCGTATTCCAGGAGGGATTCGTAATATGCTCCTTCGACAACCTTGATCTTTATATTACTATCACCGAGGTGTTTTGCCACAGCAGTCAGGAACAATCTGGCCTCAGATTCCTGGTCTGCCATCGTTTTAAATGAATCTGCCGGGCTAAAATCTTCCAGGCCGGCAAATGGTGAATATTCCACCGAATAGTAGGAAATATCCGGAATGGCATGAACCAGGCAGATTTCAGCATTCATGACTTTCGCTAATTCAAATCCTGTTTCGGCTATTTTTAGTGCATTATTACTGTAATCCAATGCTATCATTATCTTTTTCATATCTAAAATTTGTGTGTTTCAACTTGCAACATCCGGCTGAACGGGATTCTGTTGGCCGCCATCTTCCACTAACTGAATTCCCAATCTGATAAACTGATCTATCTTTTCGATTTCCGATTTCAGATTTTGAGTTTCATGCGAGTCTGCTTCCGAACTAAGGTCCCTGATCATAGCCTGTGTGACCCGAAGGATATGCGCCGACTGACCCGTCTTTCTTTTGACCAGGCGTTCCTCCTTCAAATGATTTTCTATCATGCTATAATTGTTTACTCCAATTCCAATAAATACAGATGCTATGCCTGAAATTGCAATTTCTATTGCATTATTTGATGTTAAAAATGTAAAAAATATGATCACAATACCGGAAAGCATAAAAATCAATACCCGTGGATGGAGAATATTCGACAGTGCATAAACGATATGAAGTCTCGTTTTTCTGAAGCTCATTATGTCCAAAAGATTCCAGTTCGAACTCTGCGGTAGTATATTACTTAAATTCATCCGACGAAATTATTTCAATCAGATGTTGGTAATTCAGACATTCGCCAAACAGGTAAAATGAATCGGTAAACGGTTTAAATGACCTGTAAATTCCCGTAGAACAGGTTTGCTTCTTCCAATGCCTTTTGGCAAATGGATTCCAGGTTACCGTATAAATAAGTGAAAGACCCATCATTTAATTCGTCATATTCAAGTTTATCCAAAAAAGGTTGTAATTTTTCTGTTAGCCCCATGACGGAGACGGTCGTCTTCATGTTATGGGCAATTTTTCGCAACTTACCTGTGTCTTTACAGGACCATGCATTCCTGATTGAATCCAGCTCCTTTGGCATCAGGTCCAGAAATTCTGCAGTGACTGACCGTTCATATTCTATATTCCCGTTACCGACTTCTGTCATATAAGACAAATCGATGTGTTCAAATCCCCTTTGTAAAACCGGATTAGATGGAAATGCAGGGGTTTCAGAAACGGGATTAATACCCGTATACCGAACAATCAGATCACGCAATTGCAACTCATGAACGGGTTTCGATATATAATCATTCATGCCACAACCCAGGCATTTCTCCCGCTCACCCTGCAAGGCATGAGCAGTCATTGCGATAATGGGCGTTTTCAATCCAAGATTTTCTCTTATTTCCAGAGCTGCCGTATAGCCATCCATCTCTGGCATTTGTATGTCCATGAGGATAATGTTATAATACCTGTTTTTTAATTTCTCAATGGCCTGTCTGCCATTGCCGGCTAAATCATATTTTACCTTCCAGTTTTTAAACAGGTGTTTTAGCAATAGATTATTCACTTCATTGTCTTCTACCACAAGAATTTCAATTTTAGTGAGGTCAACCGGCACATCCGGACCAAAAATTTCAAAAGGAACTGTTTTAGACGATCCGGCGCTTAATTTATATGGTATTATTAATTTGAAAGCGGCGCCTTGTCCCGGTTCGCTTTTCACTGAGATGCTGCCCTTTTGAAGCGTTACGAGATCTTTCACGATCGCAAGGCCAAGACCGGTTCCTCCGTAATTCCGGGTAATTGAATCTTCCGCCTGTTGAAAACGTTCAAAAATAAATGCCAGCTTATCCTTTTGAATTCCTATTCCCGTGTCTTTTACGAGTATACCTACCTGCATACAGTCTCCGGTGATTCCTTCGTTGGAAATTTTGATGACAACCGTTCCGCGGTTTGTAAACTTCAGGGCGTTACCAATCAGGTTCATCAATATCTGAGTAAGCCTCGCCGGATCGCCTTCGACCATGTCGGGCAAGCCTTCCTCCAGTTCAGCCAGTACATGGATTCCTTTTTCTTCAAACCTGGCTTTGAACATAATGATCACTGACCTGAAAAGTTCGGAAAGGCTAAAGGGATATGAATCGATGCGCATCATTCCGGCCTCGATCTTAGAAAGATCAAGCACATCATTTATAATTGCCAGTAATGCTTCGCTTGATTGCCGGATGGTCTCCACAAATTTACCGGATTCATCATCGAGTTCTTTTTTTTTCAACAGACTGGTAAATCCAATGATTGCATTCATGGGCGTCCTGATTTCGTGGCTCATGTTGGCAATAAAAAGTTCCTTTATCCGTGCGGATTCCCTTACTTTTTTTTCAGAAATATCCAATTTCTGAATCAACTCATGTTGTCGTACGATCCTGATCAATATAATCAGAAATAAAATGGCACCGCAGATCAGGACAATAACGATCAGCAATGTTCCTGAGTTTAGTGCTTTACGGCCGCTTCTTTCCGTTGTCAGCATTGATGCCAAGAGCAGTTTCTGTCTTGAATTTTCAAAGAGATGTGTGACCAGGTGTATGGAATCATTCAATTCTACCGAATGATTATCAATACGAGTTGAGTTGACTCCGGAATCATTCAGTTTTTCATTAACCAGCAGGTCGAGCTGATCAATATAGATCTCTGAACTGTCATAGTCAGATATTTTTTGCAGATTATCCAGATCCAACCGAACCTTTTCGATTTTATTCCTGTAGCTTCTTATTTGATTTGAATCCGTCAGTTTGACTCTCCGGTTCCTGCCTTCAATAGCAGTAATATCTTTAAATAATTCCCTTAGTTCATTGATTACTCCAATTTCAGCCAGAATCTTTTCATTGCCCTCTATCAGATTATTTACATTTTTGCTGGAATTATAATGTACGTAAAGCAATATGATATTGCCGGTTATAAATGATACCGCCAGATAACCTATTACTCTTCTCAACATCATTTTTGAAATAAATTTTTCATATCATCTCATAAACTATTTTAAAAAGATTGGCCCCGGTAGAAACCAGGGCCCAAGACCAAAAGTTTGCTTATGAATCAAAATCGCTTTCAGATCAAATCTACTCCGGAAGAACATATCAGATATTTGAATTCGGCAAACAGGCTAAAATGATCGCTAAAACGACCATATCAAACTATAAAACATTCATCCTTTTGTTTAATACCGCCCGGTAAGCGTCGCCTATAGGTAATGGCTTTCCACGAATGATTACGGAACCTTCCTGTATATAATCCATTTTACCGACTGCAATCAGGTAAGAACGATGTATACGTATAAAGACTCCCGATGGCAAACGATCTTCTAAAATCCTCATCGAAGTATGAATAGCATAAAATTTATTTTCGGTATATATTTTTACATAGTCCCCCATTGCCTCGACGAACAAAATATCGTCCAGTCTGAGTTTTCGTACAACATTGGAGTCTCTTATAAAAATAAATTCATCACCCTGTATACTCACTTCCTCCTTCCTGCTGTTGAAAATAGTTCTTACCCGATCAACGGCCTGAATAAATCTTGCCGGTTTAACCGGTTTGACCAGGTAGTCGACAACATTTAATTCAAATGCCTCTACGGCGTATTCGCGTTTTGAAGTTGTAAAAATGATCAGAGGATGTTTATTCCCCAAATTTCTCGAAAGCTCCAGACCAGACATCCCCGGCATTTCTATATCCAGCAATAATAGGTCGGCCGGATATTTTAAAAGATAATTACGGGCGTCCAATGCATTATCGAATTCGCCGGAGACTTCCAGATCCGACACCTGAGTGGCCAATTGTTTTATGGTTACGCGGGCTATTTTATTATCGTCGACGATGATTGCATTCATACTACCGAAAGTTATGAATGGGCTTCACGCCGAAATCCCACATTCACGTTAAAAATTTCTAAGGGCTTGTTAATTCAAGCTGTAGGGTTTTCTGTTCAACAGGCTTTTTACCGACTTATTCTGCCTGTTCAGCGAATGGCTTATTTAGTGGTCTTTTTGCATATATAATTTTGAGTAGAAATTTCTTTGTGAATAAATCAAATAATTAAAATCATTTAAAAATAAATAAGATGAAAAAGCTTTGTATAGTTTCCGGCATATTATGGTTCCTGGCCGGCTCCGCCGTTGCTCAGGATATTGACCTTTCCATTAGGTCCTATACTATTGCAAAAAGTCAACACAATCTTTCCAATCCTTCATCCGGGGTAAATATGAAAAGAGATTTGACAGAAGTGGAAATGAAGAATTTCAGTCCTCAAACACGGGCAAACTTTTATTCCGATTTCGGTTATATCGCTATAAGTAATTGGGAGGTTACGGACCAATTTGATAAAATCAGTTTCATGAAAAATAATGTTATGTACACAGCCTATTATGATTCTAATTCCGAATTGGTCGGTACGATTTCCAATGCCTCTGTTGCAGATTTACCGGCTCACGCCCTGCAGGATATAGACAAAAAATACAAGGGATATACTATTGGGAAAGTGGTTTTTTATGATGATAATGAATCCAACGTAACGGATATGATGTATTATGGACAGCAGTTTGATGATGAAGATAAATATTTTGTTGAACTACAAAACGATAAAGAGCAAATAGTGGTGCAGGTCAATACGGTCGGTGAAGTATCCTTTTTTCGCACGTTAAAATAAGTTTCAGCCCCAGCTAATCAGGTTCTTGTAGGATGGTTTTCATAAAGGCGAATAGGGCCCGGCATTCCTGCCGGGCCTTCTGCATTCTTTCAGATTTTGAAAACGATGCGTTTTATTAATGAAAGACATTAGCTAATAAGACAATTAAATCAAGCCTGTATTTGGCATTCTCAGCGGATCCTGAAATGGTTCTTCTTCGTAGGTTTTATCCAGTATCGAGTCGTATGTATGCCCTTCCAGAATAAATTCCAGCAGGTGATCATTCAGCGAATCTTTCTGTGTATAAAATAAACCATGCGGTTCGCCTGCGTAGATCTTAAATATCGCACCCGGGACCAGGCTTGATGTTTTCCTGCTACTGATTTCTATAGGAACGTTTTTGTCGCTGTCCCCGTGAATGATCAGCGTGGGAACATTTATTTTACTCAGATCCTCCCTAAAATCGGTTGTGGAAAAAGATTTCAGGCATTCCAGCGTAGCATGCGGGGAAGCCTGCATAATAATCGACTGATTCCAGTCAAGAAAAGCCTGGCTGACGGGTTTGCTGAGCAGTCCGACACCGTAAAACATTTTTCCAAACCCTACGCCGAAACCCGCCCTGTCCTCCCGAATCTTTTGTTCTGTTTCATCAAACTGTGCTTGCGGCAAGCCTTCGGGATTATCATCTGTTTGCAACATAAAAGGTGTGACAGAACCGATCAGAACGACTTTCTCAATTTTTTCTGTCCCATAACGTCCGATATACCTGGCTATTTCTCCGCCACCCATGGAAAAACCAACCAGGCTTATTTTGTCGACATTCAATTCGTCGATCAGTGATTTCAGGTCCGCTGCCAATACATCGTAGTCATATCCATGACGTGGCCTGTCGGATTTTCCAAATCCGCGCCGGTCGTAAGTGATACATCGGATTCCCTTACCGGCCAATTCGTTTACCTGATACTCCCACATTTGAGAATCCATGGGCCATCCGTGAATAAAAATGACGGGTTTGCCCCGGGTGCTGTCTTCATAATAAATATTAACCGGCTCGGCTATGGACGATTTTGATGTTTGATAATATGGCATAAAAAAGATTTTAAAGTATATAGTAACGCTTCAATTATGCTGCCAGGTGATTTACAACGGCGGTTGTGACATACGACTCACGATCGGGGGATTTGATGCCCGGGACGATGGTTCCTTGGAATAAGAATTGCATGCTCATTTTTTGGTGACGAGATTCTTATGGCAAAAAAATATCAGAAAAGAAATTTTCCCGTTGATAAAATCCGGCGTTTTATCGAACCGGGGCCCATCGTACTTGTCAGTTCTGCCTGGAAAGGAAGGACCAATATCATGACGATGGGATGGCATTGTATGATGGAGTTTACACCCTCCCTGTTTGGATGTATTATTTCGAATGCGAATGAAAGTTTTGGGATGATCCGGAGAAGCCGGGAATGTGTCATCAACATACCTACATTCGATATGATCGACAAAGTGATTGGCATCGGCAATACTTCCGGCAAAGAAGTTCAGAAATTTGAAAGATTTGGATTAACGGCTATGAAAGGGAAGGCCGTTAAAGCGCCGCTCATCAAAGAATGCTATGCTAACTTTGAATGCCGCCTCATGGATTCCCGTTTAGTGAATAAATATAATTTCTTCATATTCCGGGTAATGAAAGCTCATGTGGCCATTGCTCCCAAATATCCACGGACGGTGCATTACCGGGGTGATGGTGTTTTTATGGTATCGGGAAAAGAAGTTTCTTACCGCGGAAAATTCAAACCGGAGAACTTGTAGAAGGTATATTTCCCGGATCCTATTTTTCTCCCCAGACATCTTTCATTACTCCGTCTAAATCCTGCAATGCCTTAGTGCAATCTCCATAAAATGACGATCCATGCATAGTAGCCAGTGTGTTTGGAGCCAGGTCCGCCAACTGATATAACATTGCTTTTGTTTTATGATTATATGGAGTATAGTCCATGAGTGGTCCTTTTTCATAATTTAAGAGGGAAGATCTGTGCGCATCCAGGATGTCATTATCCGTTATTGCTATCAGATTTCCATTCTGATGAAACAGGTCGGAACAAAGAAGGGTTTTATCGGTTTCTTCAAACATGACGCCTGCGTCCCATCCATGCGGCAGATGTGGTGTTCTAATAAACCGGTACTTCCGCTTTCCAGTTTGAAGTATGTCATTGCCTTTCATGGCATGGGCCGGCCGGATGGCATAATCCGTCATATTGACAAGTGCTCCTGCTTCACTGCATACAGCTGTTGCATTAGGTGCAATTTGCAGCCATTCATTGAGTGCCCCGCACTCATCCACTTCAAAATGGCTAAAACCTATCCATCTGATTTGAGCGGGATCAATCAATGTTTTCACCGCGTCCAGCAAAAGGGGAAACATAAGTTTTAGTCCCGCGTGATAAAGCCGGGGTTCGTCGTCTTTAATCAGAAAATGATTAAACTGTAATTGAATCTCGGGCACAAAAACTGAAATACGATAAACGTCCGGAGCAATTTCATTTATTTGATACATTCTTTGAATAAATTTATCGAAATGAATGGGAAGAGTCTCAACCATCTAATACAAAGAAAATTCAGTAGGGGAAGTTAGTCAATAATCGATTGGCATTGCAAACGAATTGATCAGCCTGGTATTGAAATAAACATCAGGATAAACAGTTCTTACAGATTCAATTCTTTCAATATCGCCTGAAAGCGGGGTTCATTTTTCAAAGGGAAAAATACCGGATCGACTTTCAAAAAGTATAAAAATATCTCTTTGTCCTGCACAGACTTTTCCAGCTCATCCAAAGCCAGTTTAAATTCATTGATACCGACATATGCCATGGCTATATAATAATGCGCATAGAACGATTTGTCTTTTAACAGCTTTTCAATTTCAATTCTAGCCTGAGACCGGTTTCCTGAGACAGCGTATGCATAGGCCAGCAGAGTCCCCTGATATTCCACATTTGTTATATTCCCAGACGGCGGGATTTTTCTGATAGTATCCATTGCCTGCGCAAAATCTTTTCTTTGGATAAATATACGAGCCAGCCAATTTCTGGTAGATGGGAATCTTGGATTTAATACGATCGCTTTTTTCAGATATTTCTCAGCTGAATCGATTTGTCCGGCATAATAGAAATTTCTACCCAAAATCCAGTTAATAGAAGCAGACAATGGGTCCAATTCATATGCTATTCTTGATTCTGCGATTCCTTCTTTGGGATTTTCGCCTGTATAGACTAAAAGATTACCTAAAAAAATATGTCCCCATTGATACTTTGGATCCAGACGTATGACTTTTTCGAGTGTCGCTTTTGACTTCTCCCAGTCATGATCATAAATCGACTGAATAAGTCCCAGTGTTGCAAGTGCCGGTACCAGCAGGCTATCGATGGATAAGGCTTTATTTATATAATCCATGGCGATCGGTATCGCTTCCAGTTGTGAAAGCCCTTTCTGATTATATGGGTATAGATCGGCAAGTCCGGCGTATGCCAGGCTATAATTTGGATCCAGGTCGATGGCTTTTTTATAATTGAATTCCGCACTATCGAAGGTCGTCGGTGTCCGGTTGTCCCAGAAATATCGTCCCTTGAGGTAATAATTATAAGCCTCCGCATTTTCGGTGTATTTCTTTTTAAGATCTTTTTGGTCCGCTTCTGTCAGGTGAGCGGAAAGTGAAGTGGCAATTTTACCTGCCACTTCATTTTGAATCGTTAGCACATCGCCCCATTTGCTGTCTTCATCCGTGTGCCAGATCGTTTTCCCTGAATTTACATCGGTCAGGTCGGCAGTGATGCGAACCCTTTCCCCCTGTTTTTGGATGGTACCGGTGAGAATAGCCGCCACGCCCAATTCATTTGCAATGTCTATGATGTTTGTTTTGAAATTTTTATACAGTTTAACCCTGGCCCATGCAGGTACCTCTGTTAATCCTGACAATTTTGACAGTTTATCGATAATGTCAATCGTAAACCCGTCATTGATATAATCATTTTCTTTTGCGGAGGATACGGCTTCGAAGGGAAGTACGGCGATGGACTTTTCTTTTCCCGTAAATCCGGGTCGGCCAAGATAGTGCCGATACATAAAGAAAGTACCTGTCCCCAAAATTAAAAAAAGTAACACAAGCATAATGACAGATCTGAAAGACTTCTTCTCTTTTAATTTGCCTTCCATCTTTTTTTTATCCGGCAATTCAAACCCCTCATTGCTGATCGCAAAAACTTCTATCAGTTCATCTACATTTTTAAATTGAAACTTACCGATTGTAGTCGTTTTGAATTCATGCTGGTTTTTCAATTTATTATTTACTTCTGCAGAGAACAGAACACAGTTAGCCGTTCCAAGGGATTGAATCCGGGATGCGACATTCACGCCGTCCCCAAAAACTTTTCCTTCTTCAAAAAACATTTCGCCCACATGGAGACCGACGCGCAGGGGAACTTTGGGCTCTGTTTGTAGTTGCCGCTGCATATCCATGGCACAACGGACAGCCTGCGTAGTACTCGCAAAAGCGCAGAGACTTCCGTCCCCATAGTCATTGAGAATTCGTCCGTTATGTACAGCAACCGATTGTTTTAGCACCGACGTATACCGTTTGTTTACAGCTATGGCAATTCCTTCATCCTTCTGCATGATAGCAGTTGAATTTATGATGTCAGTAAAAAGGATGGCTGCGAGCTGGCGTTCCTGATACATGAGTTGCCTAAATTTATCTTAATTCACGCAAAAATCCGATTATTCAAAAGTTAATGAGATAAATCGGGAGCCGTTACAGAGAGGCCTGAGATGTTTGTTTTATAAATTTATCCGTTTCAATAGCGTCCATAAGAGAATCATGTGAGATGAATTTTTATTAACGATTGTATACATGGCGGGATTGATACCGTGTGTGAATTTGCGTCTGAATTTATGGAAACAGAAAAAAAATACTATATTCATTAGCGAACGATGCGCCATGAACAAACAACTGCTCCTTGTTGCCGTCATTCTTGCGTTTACCACCGCCTGCAAGAAAACTGAATCCGGTTTACCGGGTAAATGGCAACAAAAAGCCAGTCTGCCTTTCTCTCCCGGGAGAACGGGCTCTGCGAGTTTTGCCATTGGTGGCAAGGGATATATCGTCGGTGGTTCGGAAAATCCTGTGTATTATAATGACGTGTATGCTTATGATCCGGCAACAGACACCTGGACACAGAAAACTTCCTGTCCGGGCAATCATTTTTTATACCCGGCATTTTTTGTGATCCATGATATAGCCTATATGGGCATCTGCCAGACAGAGACCGGATATAGCAAAGAATTCTGGGCTTATGATCCCGCCACGGATGGCTGGTCGAGGAAGGCCGATTATCCTGGCAGCGCACAATCAGGATCACCCAGTTTTGCCATCGGTGATTTCGGATATGTTGCCAGTGACAGCAGCATCGATTTCTGGATGTATGATCCGCTGGCAGATAAATGGACGAGGAAGAATGATGTGCCCGTCGGAGTTAATAATAAATATTCAGCAAATTTTGTGATCGGCAATAAGGGATACACCGGTGCCGGGCTCGATACCAAGTTTTGGGAATATGATCCTGGTCAGGATACATGGAGCAGTAAGTCACCCCAAGGCGGATTAGGAGTTGTGGGTGCTTCATTGGACGGTTTCGGTTATTTCTTCGGGCTCGATATGGGAAAATCATACAGGTATAATCAGCAATCGGATTCTTGGAGTCCTGTTGCTTTCTATGGAAACAGAATTTTTGGAATGACCTTTACACTCAATTCGAAAATATATTATGCCTCCGGGGGTAATGGCAAGGATGGTTTGGTAAACGATTTCTGGGAGTTTACACCTGAATAACGATCCCAGATCGGTTTTAGCATCAGATCCAATTCAGCAACATTATCTTTTTAACAGGAGCGCCTTGAAACGTGGTTCATTTCGTAATGAATCATAGTCAGGATCTTTTTCGATCCATTCTTTATTACCATATCCCTTCGCAAAAGCGCGTTCCAGTAAATCCAGTGCATCGTTTTTCTTACCATCCTTGGCATAGAGGCAGGCCGCATTAAAGAGCGTTCCCGCATTATCGGGATCTAATGCAAATGCCCGGTTGATCCAATCAAATGCGTCCTGCTTTTCTCCGATTTCATAAAGCGATCCGGATCCGAGTGCGAGCACCCTCACATCATCCGGATTGAGTTCAAGTAGTTTCCTGGCTTTACTAATGCCTTTGTGGATCACGTCATGTACATTATTTTTTCCCATTACGCGCATGGACTGTGCCAGCAGCAGCAGACTTTGAAAATCGTCTTGTCTGACATCCGAAGCTTTCAGAAACATCTCAGCTGATTTTTCTATATCACCCCGTGAAAAAGAGGACCTGCCATAAAGATAATACGCGTCATAACAGTTGGAATTTAACCGGATCGCTTCCTGGAATTCCTTTTCGGCCTCATCATATTTCCTGCCAAGTGAAAGAATATACCCGCGGGATGAATGACTCTCTGCAAGATTTGGTGCCAGGGTCAGCGCTTTCAGGCTGCTTTGTTCTGCTTCCTTTAATACCGTAAAATTTCTTCCTTCCCATTCATATAACCAGGATAAAGCATCCGCGAGTCCTGCATATGCCAACGCGTATTCTGAATCCAGCCGGATGGCCTCCCGGAACATATTGCGGGCATCTTCCAACTTCAGGTTATGAAAAAGCTGTCTGCCTTTCAGAAAATACTCATAGGCTTCAACAACTGTTTCCGGACGGCGGATTGTTTCTTTTTCTTCGAGGGTCAGGAAACCTTTGATGGCGGTTGCCACAGAGCCTGCGATATCTTCCTGGATTGAGAAAATATCTTCCAATTCGCGGTCGTATAGATTTGACCAGAGTTGTGAACCGGATGAAGTGCTGATCAGTTGGGTGCCAATCTTCAGTCTTTTTCCCGATTTGCGTACGCTGCCTTCCAGAATCGTACTCACGTTCAATGCCCTGCCGATTTCGCGTACGTCGATGTTTTTTCC
>Ga0206929_1061_pt1 | contig 28250 bp, 26 predicted proteins | sample Alteio_BWOrgHeat_19_FD_152929 | JGI IMG/M metagenome (GOLD analysis project Ga0206929, IMG submission 152929) | Enriched cells from forest soil in Barre Woods Harvard Forest LTER site, Petersham, Massachusetts, United States -... | ecosystem: Environmental > Terrestrial > Soil > Temperate forest >...
TTCCTTATGAACTATTTCAAGAAAAATAACTGCTCCAGTATAAAGAACTATTAATATTAATAGAATAAATGCAACTCGTCCTTTGTGTGAAGGGGCGACCTTTGCAGAATATATCATTGAGATTATTCCCGCCATCAAAGAGCCAATAACTGGAGTAATATATAAAGTATTCCAAGAATCCGGATCTGAATAAAAACTTGTACAAATCTTTACAATGTAGAATGCAATAAAATAAACTGCCACAAAGGTTTGCAATACTCCTATCCACCTTATGACTTTCCAGAGGGTTGTTTCGTAGTTCATATTATGACAATGATGGGCAGAAACGGAGAACGCTCTCCAGGGGTTGAATAAACTAAGGAAATATAAAGTAATTTTTTGAGGTCATAAAAACCGCAGCCGAAATAGATTCTAAGTTATTATTATCTTTGTGTAAATAATACGTACCTATATGAATCAGCCATTCAATTTTATAGTTGGCTTCGGAACAGCAGCAATTATTGCTTCAGAATGTATCCATCCAGAACACAATCATCTTCACAATCATATCGAGATAGAAAAACAAATAATTAATACAAGGCAAGGAGTTAGTGTTTACAGTATTGAACGAATAACCTACTTCCCTAAATCGTTTTCTGTTGGTTTTCCAACAGAAGGAATCGTTCTATTCCCAATACCAGGAATATTGGCAACAAATACGTAACCCCCAATGAAGGGGGTTTGAAGTTTAAGCTGTCTTTTTTAGTGGGATATTGAAGTAATCATCCTTTTTGACTTCATTGACCGTCTTCACAGAGTTATTCTTGTAATAAGCTTTCTCAATTACTGCTACACTCACTCCAAGCATATTGGCAACCTGCCTAATCTTATAACCAGCGTCAATCATGTTAGTAATAAAAGACCTTCTCGCAGTATGATTTGAAATCTCTCCAGCTCGTTCTATACCAGCTTGTCCGGCTATTTCCTTAATCTTTTTATTGACAACATTTTCATGGTAACAATGAGGGAATTGACCGTTATACCGCTCCAGGATCTCTCTAACCGTTCCACTCAAAGGGACCGACTGAGTTTTGATAAATCCGCTTTTCTTGGTCTTCTTTGTTATATAATCGTCCCTCACATCCTCCATTGACAAAGTACGCATATCAGAGATCCGGAAAGCTGTTTCACAATTCACTACAAACATATCCCTGATGATCTTTTCAGTCTCAGTGAGATTATCATAATAATAAAGCTTTGCAATTTGTTCCCGGTCCAGGTAAATTTTATCCTCATCCTCATCATCTAAAAGGGAAAGTCTTCTCCAGGAATCTGGTAACGGCATTTCCGCTAACCGCATGATCTTTTTAGAATCTTTAATAATCCGATCAATGTAAGATGCCTTGTTACCTTCGTCAAACATAAACTTTACAAAATCGTTGTAAAGCTTATTCTTAGCCTTTTTACCACCTGTAGATACTTCAGCACTCAGGATCATTTCATAAGTGAGATCTTTCTTCCAGGCTTCTAGGGCGACCTTCGCAATCTTCCAGTTTTTAACTGTTCCCGCTGCATAGGGTTTGTTATTATGAGTAACTCCATCCCTTGCTTCGAGCCGGACAGCTTCATCTAAAGCTTCATAGAAAGCAAGCTTTTTAACCCTCACTGTAGGGGCCTCCTGGAGCGGTTTCCGGTCATCCTTTATCAGCAGGTAGTCTTTCATATCCATACTAAGGACAGGTTTATTAGCAGCCTGCCTCTCGTTTACGAAAGCATGAACTCTTTTCTTCAGTTCATCAATCCTATTGTTTATTCCTTTGAAATCAACCTTTGCATTTGTGGTTGTCACGTTATACCCGGACTTGTTCCAATGAGTCGGCCGGATACGTTTACCGGTGGAGTATTTCATCCTGGATTCATCATCGCACCATACATTAAGCATGATGATTCGTTCAGTCTCTCCCTTTACCTCATTGAGGAAAAAACGGGGTTCATACTTGATCTTTACTTTCATACAGTTGGGGGTTGTGTTATTCTTTAAGTCTATCAAATACAAATCTATAGACTTTAAACGATAAATGCAAACGGGTTCGGGTGTGGTTTAAATATTTGATTTAAAACATTTTACGACTTAAAACGCTAATTGCTCCCCAAGGGAAGAAATAGTAATCCTCCAAAGATTAATAAGTATTGATATTCAATTGTATACGATATAAATGCATGAAATTGTAGGGGTCCCAGCGGGATCACCGTAAATTGCCCTCAAATCCGCTACTGGCTTGGTTTTGAGGGTTTTTTCTTTTAAAGAGGTGGCTTCAATCGGTGGCTGACTTTTTACCAGAAAAATTTGATTTGATCTAACGATTGACAATTATGGATAAAGAACTCAGACAATTCACTAGGGAAACTTTGATAAAATCAATGCTTTCGTCTGAAGAATGGTTTGATAAAAACTTGAATTTTATCACAGGAGGTGCAATACTGCTATCGATAACTTTTCTTGATAAGGTGGTCCCAAATAGGGAGGCAGTTTGGAAGTGGACTCTTGTCGCTGCCTGGTTTATCCCGGTTTTGGCTTTAATCTTTAATTTAATAGCTCACCGTCGCTCAAGTCATAACCAAATGATCACTTTGGTTGAACTTGATCGTGATGAGAATGAAGATGTAGCTTTTAAAAATGCCCAGGAGAGAAACCGTCGTATGGATTATCTAACGTTAGGTGCCATGTGGTCGATGGTTTGCGGTTTTTGAAAGAAGCTTTACAAATCATCTTGCCAATTGAAATCCCCTCCTGTCTGGAATGATGCCTGAAGTTTCGACTGCAGATCGTCAAATGCTTTTCCAAATACTTGATTAAAGAGCAACTGCTGAATAACTGTCTGTAACGTTTTCGATACAGAACCCGCAAATGCTTTGGCTGCATCAGTTCCGTCTTCAAACGCCTCTGAACTAACGAATCAGATAGATCCTGTCCTGAGCCACCCGCAAGTTGGCTGATCACATCTTTCAGCTGTTGATTCGCTTTGTCAATCGCAGCCTGCCAATCCAGTGTATGCTGGACAAGAACTTTGGTTGAATCGCTTAACTGATTGTTTGCAATGAGCGATTGGGCCAGTGCTGTATTTATTGAAAGCACTCCGTTTGCGCCTTTTTGTAAAAGATCCGGATAAGCTGAAAGCAGACCAACATATTGGTGCTATCTTATCTAAAAACTGGTCTCTTTAATTCCTGATTAAAGCTGTCCTTGACAGCGGCTCTTTCAGAGTCTGATAGAGGCTTAACAACACTGCTACTATCAACTGTTATTATTGACTGTTTTGGGGTTTCCGTTTGCAATATTTTACTAAAACTCGAATCACCAATAATTAAAACAATTACAACCGAATAGTAATAAAATAATCCAAAATTTAAAGATTTCCTGATTCTATTTTCTTTTGAATCATTGGGAACGTATTTAAGGGGTGAAAAGACATAAATCAATGAAAGAAATTGTTGTGTTCCTGGGATTGCAAAGCTGTATCTGGAAAAGGCTTTATTTTTTTATAACGATGGTATAGAAATTTTATCAGGAGACAGAGAGCCCCGGTGATGACGAAAAACATATATATCAATCGAAACATTTTCAAATTATATTTAATAGAACTCACAGTGACTTATAGATAACTTCTTTATATTAAACCTTTGAAGTTTAAATACTTATGTTCTTCGCAGTGTTCCCATCACATTTTTTAATATGTAGAACCCTCTCACATTTTATTACATTCAATCTATAATTTATCCATGAACAGAGATAATGTCACTGCTTTGTTATCCATTGCACTTGGACTCTTATTCTTATTTAACAAGGTTATTTGGAATAATCAGTTTACGCGACGATTTAAAGTTTATACAGCGATAATGGGCATCATTTTTATCATTGCAGGGTTGAAATGGTTATTATTCCCCTGATGGCGCTTATAAATTATTTGTATTGTCAGAGATTATTTATTGAATTTATTGCGTGAAATGGATCAAACGTACAATTGCTCCCGATTTTGAGTGAAGCTCTCCAAACAAAGATGTCGAATTTCAACTATCATTTACCCTTCATGTCATTTTGGCCCCACTGTTCAATGACCTTAATCACTGGCAGCAACGTTTTTCCATAATCAGTTAGGAGATATTCCACTTTTGGAGGCATTTCGTTGTAATCAAGTCTTTCTATAATCTTGTCTTCTTCGAGTTCTCTTAAAACATTTGCCAGAGATTGCTTACTCATTTGGGGAATTGCTTTTTGCAGCATACTAAAACGATTCACTTTTATACTAACGCCGTATACAACCAGAACTTTCCATTGCCCACCGATGCGCTTTAAAAAGTGCGTAACGCCACAATGATTTGGATTGAAATCCTTATTTTTTCTTTCCTGACGCATAGTCAAAAATATTGTAGTATGTGACACAGTGCTGAAAGCAGTCTAATATAATAAGTTTGAGTTACTAATTCAAAAATTCTATAAATATGAATGATACCGTTTAAAAAGGTAACCGTAGACGTAGACAAAAGCGTTCCAGAATATCGAAGCAATCAATCACGTCGGATTGCCAGATCCAAATGAGTTGCAGTCAACCGAGGACTTATTCTTTACGACATTTGGCTGGCCAGGAGCCAAAGCACGTTTTCCTAAGTTGCTTGAACGTGGTATCGGAAAAGCAGGCGGGTTTGAGCTCAATCTGGGAAAATAGGTCGGTGAATTGTAAATGATTCATTGTTAAGTTACAAAGCAAATATTACAAAGGGTTGATGTCCACAGTTTATTTAGTAGATAATTATTTATACTTATAAATTAAGCAATAAAATGACTAACGGATCTTTACCAAACATTGGTAATGTAAACACGGCAGAAATTGACGGATTAAAAATCCGGTATGCGCAGGCTGGCACAAAAAAGGGATTTCCCATTTTACTGACTGCCCCGTGGCCAGAAAGTATTTATTCTTTTTATCATCTGGCACCTCTTCTTGCATTAAAACATCCGATTCTATTGGTTGACTTACCTGGATTCGGCCTTTCCGAAAGTCGTCCCGATGTGATGTCGCCGGAACAACTGGGTAATTTTTTAATAAAACTGATTGCTCATTTCGACTTAAAACGAATTCATGTAGTTGCTCCTGATGTTGGAACACTTGCAGTGTTATTTGCCGCTGTTAAAACGAGTGAACTTTTTGAAAGTTTGGTAATAGGTGGAGCGGCCATGTTACCTGAACTTTCAGGGGGTACATTGAAAGATTTAATTTTTTCACCTCCTGGTTTTTTGAGCAACGCCGGATCAGAAGGTGTGCGACCATATCTTGAGAATGCATCAAAATTGACACCGGCAGGTATAATTGAAGATTTTCGTGCGGCGTCAGCAGGTGCGCGTCTGGAAGAAGCCACTCAATTTGTGCGTGGGTATATTAAAGATTGTCCAAAACTTGAACCACTTTTATCTGGTATAGCAATACCCGCGTTAATAGTCGCAGGAAAAAATGATTCTATCGTACCTCCGGTAAATGCTAAGTTTCTTTCTGATCGTCTTCCAAACAATGTAAGCCGGTTGCTTGAAGCCGAACATCGCGTATGGGAAGAAGCTGCTGTGGAATACAATAAGACCGTTAGTTTTTGGATCGATGGCGGTTATCTGGCGACCCGAAAGAATTGATGGAATCAGAAACCACATATCATTTATCATATTTAACAACAAGTAAAACTTTGGAAGACTTGTGGATACAGTACAAGAGCAGCTATTTTATTTTAAGATGAAGAATACATAAAATACACAATATGAACGCAGATCAGGTAAAAAAAGATTCCATTGGACAATGGGAAAGTATAACTCCGGAAATACGGCCGGGTAGTACAAAAAATGAAGACGGTACACTCAAGCCCTTTTATTTAAAAAGAAAATTCACTCTTAATCCGGATGATACCTTTGAGCTGGATGTCACAAATCTTGCCGATCCATACGCAAATGTTCCTATTGTCAAAATTGTAATAAAAGGACATATTGAATGGAAAGGTGAACACCCAATTGCCAAAGGTGCACAGAAAGTAGATTTTAGTGCAGATATTGAATATTCTATTACGCCTTTGCTACAATCATTCGCCGACATTCTTAACAAATTCACCAAAAATTTCAATGAGTGAAAGGTTGGGCAAGCCCAAAATATTTTGAAAAAAGCTTTTCCTCCATTTGGGTTAACAGACGGGCAGATATTTAAAGAATATGACCTTATATATCTCTATAATGGAATGATGTTTTGGGGAGCAAGAAATATTGATGGCCGGGGCTTCGACACAGAAGCAAACAGACCCACCAACTTACAAATTCCACTGGTTAAAATATAATACCAGCATTACCATGTAAATCTTTACCATTTGTATTCTCGATACCGAATAAAATATTATTGTAGCTCTCGGATTTAATACAGCCTGTCTTTCAGAATAAGTTCCATCTCTAAGGGTTTGCCTAACAGGTTTCTCCGCTTCAGAATTTGTTCTATATGCCTTTCACTGTGATCGGCATACAATTCCAATAAACCGCGTATAGTCATCTCGCCCCTTTCGGGATGCAGTCCTGTTTTAGCCCAATCGGCCTCATTAAAACCAGTGAGAAGATTTGCCGTTGTTTTCCGAAGTATGTCGAACATCTCCAGGTTTAAGTTGATGAATTCGACCGATTGGTTTTGATATCGCATACTATCTGCCCAGACAGCCTGATCATAATATGGAAACGGTCCCGCGTGATTTGTATAAGCCTGCCGAATTCTGCAGGAGCCTATCATTTCTCCATCTGCCAGATGAATAATGATTTCAGCTATTGACCATTTTTCCGGAATAGGTTTAGCTTTCAAATCGACTTCAGTCAGGCCTTCCAGGCAATGTCTTAAACGATTTGAACCTTCCGTATAGGTTTTTAACAACAGGGCGGTAGAATAATGAGCATAATTTTTATTACCTAATGTTTGCTTTACTATATTCATTTTATTTGAATTGAAGCAACAAACTTTCCTCATCCGGTAAAGATTTCTGCGATTTTGCCATAAATCAGTATTCACTCCTGCAATAAATCTAAGGGGATATCCAGAATGGCATGTCTCGCAAATTGAGTACGCTGCAGTAACTAAACTTTGTCGCGAATCAGAACAATTTTCAAGTGAAGATATATGCGTACCGAACTTTTTAACGGGTCCGGTTTTGATAACCTATATAGTCCGGCAGCTATTGAAGGAGTTTTTGTTCCTGCAGCGAAAGCAATGACAATAGCATTGTGGACGCATTTTATATAGAATTAGGCCACCTGCTAAGTGTAAACACTTAGAATTGGGGTAAAATGACTGTTTACTTTCAAAATCGGCAACATTAAACATAATATACCGTTGTCAAGACTAACAGAACCAATTTCATGAATAATGTGTCCAGGGGGTTCTTGCTATTTGTCTTCATTTTTTTCAGCCAGCATATTTTAGCCGCACGATACTGGATAGCTTCTACCTCGTCCAATTGGAACAATGTAGTGAACTGGTCCGTTTCATCCGGAGGCCCGGGGGGCGCCACTGTTCCTGTCGCCGCAGATGATGTCAATTTTGACATTGGCGGATTGGGCAGTTGTACTATTGATGTTCCAGTTTCAGTAAATAACATTACCGTAACCGCCTCTTATACCGGAACTATCAGCCAGGCCGCCAATGCGATTACTATTGCAGGAGCAGCAACTTTCGGTGGTGGAACTTTTACAGGCGGCTCAACCAATATTACCATTACGGGTGTTTTTACTTTGTCCGCTACAACATTTACTTCAACTTCGGCCATTCTTGAATTGAGGGACAATGCGGCATTTACCGGCGGCAGCTTCACGCATAACAATGGAACGGTCAGATTCAATTGCACGCACGTTGTCGCAGAAACCATTTCAGGTACTAGCCCTGCATTTTATGTGCTGGAATTTGTCGGAATAAATCGCGGATATACGATCTCTTCAACCGGGAATATTTCGGTTGCAAATAATTTAATCCTCTCGGGTGCCGGCTTTTATAATTTAATTACAGGAACAATCGATGTGAAAGGAGATATTAATGTCAGCAACAGCTTCGTTGGTTGCGGAGGTGATGCGCTGATTAATATAAACGGGACAATCGCACAGAATTTTAATGGAAGTACCACAGCCGGCGCCGGAGCTCTTCCAAAACTTACCATAAACAAAACATCCGGAACCCTGAATCTGACGAATTTTCCGGGAGTCTCCGACGATTTCACTTATACGGCAGGCACGGTAAATCCGGGCAGTTCTACTTTTTGCTTTACGCGTGGTACATTGGCAGCTTACTCCATTACCGGAAGCCTGTCGCTTGCCGGTATCGATATCATGATGCACAATTCTTTAACGACCATTACCATTTCGGCAGCAACCACGCTTACCGCAACGGGTGATCTGACTATTGAAGGCGCAGGAGCTGCACTTCTCAATATAGGCAATTTCAATGTGAATGGCAATATCATTTTGAAAAGTACGGCTATCAACGGCGGCGGCAGCGCGACTATTAATATTGTAGGGGCCGGCGCCGAAACCATAAATGGTACGGCCATTATTATTAATGAAAGCAGGTTGCCCAATATCAACATCAATAAGACCGCAGGTACTCTTTCCATGACAGGAGATATTTCATTTGCCGGAGATGTTACCTATACTGCCGGTACTGTAAATGCCGGCACATCGATCTGTTATATAGTGGCCAACCTGACCATGACCGGAAGTTTTTCGTTATTCAATCTGACTATATCATCAGCAATCAACGAAACATTAACTATCGCTTCGGGAACTACCATTACGACAACCACGCTCGACATGGAAAATGCGGCCACCCATATCGTGATCAACACGGGAACCATTGCCGTATTGGGAAATATTATAAACAACAATTCCAGTACATCCGGCGGGGGAAGCGGTACCATCCTGGTAAACGGAACCGGTGCTCAGTCGATCACTTCAACAGGAATAACGGATCAGGGAAAATTTCCCGGTATAACCATTAATAAATCATCCGGCACCCTTACGTTTCCTTCACTGATTACAGTCACCGGAAACTGGACTTATACGACTGGCACGATCGACGTTACAACCAACAGTTCAACCATCGTATTTGCAAACAACCTGACAATTACCGGCAACCATAGCCTGAATAATATCAGTTTCGAAGGAAGTAATAATTATACATTTATTACATCGCCGGGAACGATACTTACGGTTCTTGGCAATATGGCAATAACCGGAGCTTTCAATGTAACATTTAATACGGGAACGATTAATCTGAATTCCGATCTCAATCTCACGAATACAGCAACCGGAGGAGGGGGCAGCACGGTGATCGGTTTTACAGGCACGACCAATCAGTCAATTAACAGTTCACTGCTCGTTAATCAAAGTATTCTTCCGGCAGTAAACATCAATAAACCTTCAGGAATTTTAATCCTTCCCGCATTGATAACTGTATTCGGAAACTGGACCTATACGGCAGGTTCATTGGATGTAAGCACCAATAATTCGACGATCGATTTTTCAGGTGATCTCGCCTTCACAGGTAGTCATACCCTGAATAATGTTGTTTTTGAATCCACTAATAACTGGACATTCACGGTGAACACCGGCACCATTTTAACGGTTACGGGTACACTCAGCACAAACGGTACTAAAAATATTTTTATTAATGCTTCCGTTACCGGAGCGACTGCCATCCAGGCACAGGGCGATATCATCATTAATAATACATCTGTTACCGGCGGAGGAACGGCGTTGATTCTGATCAGTGGAACCGGTGCGCAAGCGATCACAGGAAATACAGCCGCATCACAGGGATTACTGCCCTTTATTACAACACAGAAAGCTTCCGGTACACTTACACTGAACGGAATAATTTCCGTTAGTCGTGACTGGACCTGGATAAGTGGGGCCGTTTCACCCACAACATCATCTCTATTTTTTGGTGGAAACAGTCTGACCATAACGAGTGCGGGCATGAGCTTCAATAATGTAACTATTGCATCCAATACCAGTATCCTCGCGAACAGCTTAACAGTTAATAATAATCTCAGTATTACCGGCACCGCCATTTTAGCTCCCGGAGCGAACACAATTAACCTTGCAGGCAATTGGACGAGTTGGGGACCAGGCGGTTTTACAGCAGCGACCAGCACGGTAAATTTCAACGGCGGTTCTTTGCAAACAGCCACTACAACCGGTATCGAAAATTTCGCTACGCTCAACATCAACAATTCCGGTGCGGGTGTCCTGGTCGCCAATAATTTAACAATAACCAATGCGCTATCGATGATACAGGGAAATATCGACATGAATAGCCATACGGTTACCCTGGGGACTTCCGCTTTATTGCCGGGCACATTGAGCCGCACATCCGGAACGATGATCAATACGGTATCTTTTTCACGATGGTTTGCAACATCAACTGTTGCGGCGGCTGGTGCTGCTGGCCTTTTCCCGTTAGGTACAGTCACCAACTATAGGCCCCTGAATGTTTCAATTCCGACAGCTCCTGCAACCGGCGGAACGATCGCCGTTATATATACTGACGCCACAACCAATACAGCCACTTCTTTTCCGGACGGTCCCAATACCATCATGGTAAGAAAAGATCTGAATTGGAGATTGATCAATTCAGGTATAACCGGAGGAACTTATAATATTGGCATCTCAGGAACAAATTATGGTTTGATTGGCAACATAAACGATCTGAGACTTACATTGGCAGGCAGTGTTACCGGCAGTCCCGGAGTGAATGCAGGAACGGTCAGCAATCCGCAGGTCAACAGAATAGGAATTACAGCAGCAACACTGTCCAATACATTTTACCTGGCATCCATTAACTCCACCAGCAGTCCCTTACCGGTTACGTTAATTTCCTTTACGGCTACGGCAGAAAATCATGAAGTAAAACTCAACTGGACAACGTCTGCCGAAGTAAACAACGATCATTTTACGGTTCAGCGTTCAACAAATACGATTCAATGGCAGGATATACAAACGGTTGCAGGCTCCGGTAATACAGACATCGGATCAACCTATTCGGCGAATGATTTAAGTCCTTATAACGGTATATCTTATTACCGGCTCGAACAAACGGATCTGGATGGCAGATTTTCATTTTCCATGATAAAGCAGGTTAGTTTGAATACGGTTATCGGAATCACTATGTATCCGAATCCTGCCACAGACAGGGTGTACATCAGCGGCATTGAAAATGTACAAGTTCAGATATTTAATACATGGGGACAGGAGGTTTTTGTTCCCTCTGAAACGATTGCAAACGGAGTGCTTTTACATATCATAACCCTTCGCACAGGTATTTATTTTATCCATGTATTAAAAAACGGCAACACGGAAACCACCAGTACATTACTTAAACAGTAATCATGTTTCTGTTTCGTGATGGGCTCCTCAAGCATTTGTTCAAGTAATTTTGCTATACTTATGATATTATCAAAGCTCACGAAGGTGAAATTCATATCGAAACCAAGGAAGAAGGGTTTAGTGAGTTTATAATCTTACTGCACTTGTAGCGCCAACGTTATTTTCTTCATTTGAATGAGATGTCGCTGCATATGGTACAGAACAAAATGAAGCAACTCAATTTTGGTGACGGGTCCCACAGGAAGACTGGTTACCAGACTATAAATATCAGTCGTTTCGACGGATTCCTTTAGCTTAGAAAGACTCCGGTTTAATTCTTTAATATTAGATTGTTTCTCAAAATTCTTTTTCTCCGGTACTATAAAATCCGGCGACTCCATGGTGTGCGTAATATCCAGGAATACCTGTTTGAGTTCGATAATGCGCAGTTTTGGATCTCTTTCAGCAGGGCTGGCATCTTTATGCAAAGCCGTAGCAATGGCGGTGACAGATTTGGTGATATGTTGTAATAATTGTCCCGCTGTCCAACTTTTGGGATACGGCACAGCATTGAGTTGTTTATCATCCAGGGGCAGGATCAGTCCTGCCATTTGCATCGCAATCACATCAATGGCCGTTAATATATCCTGCTGTCCGGATTCCTCTGTAATCCGATAGGGCTTTTTGAGTACAGTATCCAGCATTTGAAACATATCTTTCCATGCCTGTTCGGTTTTTGTCGTATCGATATCTCTTTGAATAAAAGACAAAGCGCAGGCCGGTCCCTGCCTTTCGATGTTGACTTCTACATGACTGACGCCATCGAAATGGTCGGGCACCTCCAGCGAAAAGGAAAGCGACTCCGGTCTTTTAATATGGATGTATTTTCCAAAATGATCAATGACTTTTCCTTTGTTTTCTTCAACAATGGAAAATTTACCGCCTTCTTTTTCATCAAGTGTAACGTTGGTGATCTTGTTCGAATCCCCGATAAAGATCCAGTGTTTGAGAACTTCCGGATTTAACCAACTGTCAAATACATGTTCGGCGGTTGCTGCATAAGTGTACGTGAGTCGAAGCTCAGGAAATTCTGTTTGAGCCATAATATTTCGGATTGCGTTTGTACTGTCTGTACTATCAAATCACCCACCGGCGTGATGCCCGTAGTCTCGCTGGCAAGATAGGTTATAATGCCTGGCCACCCGAAACTTCAATACGTTGTCCGTTTATCCAATAGGCATCCTGCGTACAGAGAAATGCAACCACGCCACCAATATCATCCGGTAAACCGACACGACCCAAAGCCGTAAGACCTGCTATGCGCGCATTGATTTCTTTATTATCCCGTGTGCGGCCGCCTCCAAAATCGGTTTCAATAGCGCCCGGGGCAACTATATTCACGTGGATTTTTCGTTCACCCAATTCCTTTGCCAGATAGCGGGTAAGTGTTTCAACCGCCGCCTTCATAGAAGCATACACAGAAGAGCCGGGGAAAGTAAGCCGGGCCAGGCCTGATGAAATATTTATAATTCCACCTCCGTCATGGATGAACGGTAAAAATTTTTGCGTCAGGAAAAACACTCCTTTGTAATGAATGTTGAAGATATCGTCTAACTGTTGTTCAGAAGTTTCGGTAACCAGCGCATATAAAGCGGTACCTGCGTTATTGATTAGAAAATCAATATTCGGACTACCCCTGTGTTCCTGCAGATATGCTGTTGTCTGTTTAACGAAATGATCAAATCCGTTTATTTTGCTTGTATCCAGCTGAAAAGCGACGGCTTTTTGTCCCAGTGATTCGATTTCGGAGACAACTTTGTCGGCTGCTTCTTTATTTGAATTGTATGTTATGATTACATCAATTCCTTTTTTGGCTATAGCAATCGCCATATTTTTTCCAAGTCCCCGGCTGCCACCAGTTATCAGGGCAACTTTAGTTTTTGTATTCATTTTTCTTTTGTTTTAATTTCTGAAAGGATCTTAAGTCGTTTCCTATATGCTACCAATCAACAAACAGGATACAATCTTGTTCATGAATACCATAAGAAGTAAAATGAAACAAACAGGCCTTACATTTATGTTATGACAAATCAGTGGCAGGAAGTCATTCAACATATCCATACAGTTTCGGGTAATGTCCCCACACACCGCAGGGCTTCAAAAAAGCCATACTCTTTTTCTGACAGCCCATTTGAGCAACAATTGGCCATTTGGGATCAGGTATGGCGAAATTCTGATAACTTCTGGGTGAGGGTACATGCTTTCTTTTTCCTGGAACGAAACATGAATAAACCCGGCGCTTTAGAAATTATGTGGCCAGTTATCGTGAAATGGCAGGATCAGGTGCATGACTGGCCCCTCTGTGATGCACTGGCTAAAATTTATACAAAAGTGCTTGTGGTGGCTCCTGTTCAGGTATACGCCCAGCTGAAGAAATGGAATAAGGATGCCGATCTGTGGAAACGCAGACAGTCGGTTGTTTCATTATTGTATTATAGCCGGACAAAAAAAACCCACCTCCCGTTTAATAAAATAGAAAAACTCGTTTCGACGCTACTGTCTGACAAAGAATATTATGTCCAAAAAGGAGTCGGGTGGACTTTACGCGAAATGTATACTGTTTATCCCAGGGATACATTTCCCTACTTGGTCAAACACATAAAAGAAATCAGCAGCATCGCCTTTACGATTGCCATCGAAAAAATGAGCGCTCAACTGAAAGTTCAGTTAAAGGCGCTTAGAAAGAAATAATATTTTTACATTTTATATTATAATTTTAAATCCCCGGTTAAAATACAATTGATCCTATATATCAAATATGGAGACAATAGGTCACTTACTTTCAGACGTTTCCCATAGACCCTATGAGCTTTCATCAGGCAAATGGCAATATTATCAAGAATGGAATAGCACACTATTTCTTCACTGGAAAGTTCCATATGACAGTCTGCGAAGCTGCGTTCCCGAAAAATTTAACATAGATACTTTCGGCGGAGATTGTTATGTTTCTATTGTCGCGTTTACAATGCAAAATATAAGACCCAGAAACCTTCCCGCGGTAAAATTCCTATCAGATTTTCACGAGATAAATCTGCGGACTTATATTGACAACGATAACAGGCAGGGCGTTTATTTTTTAAATATCGAGGCAGAGAAATTGTTATCTGCGCTCTTTGCAAAGACGCTGTCTGGCTTACCCTATGAAAAAGCCAGGATGAAAAGAACAGACACTTACTATCATTCAAATAATCCATTAAAAAATTTCCACCTGGATGCAATTTTCGAAATCAAGTCAAAATTGATACAAAAAACTGCTTTAGACATCTGGCTAACGGAACGCTATTGCCTGTACTTTCACAACAATAAAAAGTTTTATCGATATGATGTTCATCATTTAGCGTGGGAACTAAAAAATGTAGAAGTTAAACAGCTGCAACTAAACTATAAAATCGATAATCTGGTTCTGACTGGCTTACAACCTGATTTAGCGCATTATTCTGACGGAGTAAAAGTATTGGCCTGGCAAAAACAACTCCTGTAGCAGTATCAATAAAGTATCAACACCACTGCTACCAATGCCATAATACACATGAAGTTGAATATTCCGTCACGGAAAAGTTTTGTATCCGATGTCCAGAACGTGTCTACCGGGTCACGACGGTATAATGTTCGAAAGATTAACAACAGAATATAAATACAGACCTGGTAGAGCAGAGAAATCTTCAACATGGTCACCAGGTTTCGGTCTCCAATGGCTCTCGCTATCAGTATAGATGACAATGCGAACAGCATACAGTTGATAACCAGCAGGATCAGGAAAGGCCTGAGTTGAAAGAGCCATTCCCTTTTAAAAAAGAAAATCACCAGAACGTTCAGTCCGAGTATCGGGCAAAGTATGCTCACATGAATTATTTAGATCATCGTCCCGTTAATTTTTCATGATCCTCAATCAACTTACCGACTATCCCATACATTTCATTCGTGGTTCCTAAAAAGTCCTTCCAGACTCCATCCATCGAATGTATATGAGCCAGGAAAACGTTATTTAAAGTAACCTGGTAATAACCACGATCCTGTTTATTGGGACGTAACTCTGCGTGAATTATTTTTCCGAAGTATTCAAAATCTATAAAAAATGAAGGAAGGTACTTATCTTCTTCATGGAATGTATTGGATGGATATCTGTGGAAGGGCTTTCTGCTTTCTGGCATGGTTGCTAATTTATTTAGCAAAGGTTAAAAAGACTTTCCATTTAAAAAAAAGTAATTTTAAAACACCCGGGCAGAATGTCCATCCGCTATATTGTTTTGGATTCCTTAAAAATAAACTCATGTTAAAGAAAGTTAAGATCTTTTTACCACTGGTTATTGTTTTTTTAACTGCGACCGGCCGATTGAGTGCGCAGCAAAATGCTGCAAAGAGCAAAGATTATTTTACAATCGAAAGTTATTATAAAGTAAAATGGGGATATGGCGCCGAGTTCATCAGTTTATGGAAACAAAATCATTATCCTCTTCTCAAGAAGGCTTTGGAAAACGGCGATGTGATCAGTATTACTGCATCAGAGCCCAGGTTTCACAGCGGTGAAGAAACCAGGTGGGATTTTCGGGTTACAGTCGTATTCAAAACAGTTAACCTGGCTTTCCAGGAGGATCTGCTGGATGCATACAAGAAACAACTATTTCCTGATTCAGAAGCACTGAAGAAATCCGAGCAACACCGGTTCGAACTGCTGTTGGCTCATTGGGATATTGAAACAGAAAACGACACACTCCCCTAGCTATAAAAAATTTATGGCAATAAAAACCCTATAGATTATAATATCAAATGACCAAAAAGCCTCCATACGGCCAATGACACAAGAATAAAACTTAAGCACACCAATACCATCAGGATGATTTCTATAATCCTTTTCATATTATAGTTAATTAAACCAAACCGCATAACCCTGCCTTCGTAAATCAAGGGCAAGTTTTTCCTCCATCATCAACGCTTGTTGTCTTGTCATAGGCTTCAGATTGATATGGTCGTACAGACTGGGACGTAAATAGATACCGTATTTCTGAACAATATTGGCAGATAGCTTGTGCCCCTTCTTATTTATATATCCGGTTTTATGCTGCTTTAAACGTTCGGCAGGGGTCTTGCTGGTCATGCCTACATACAGACATTCCAGCACGCCATTGAACTGGGGATTGGCGATCCGGAATTTTGTATTTTCTGTAAAGACCCGTTTTGATAACTCTATAACATATACCTGGTAGCGCATGCCGTCCATTCTGAACGATAAAGATGACTGGTTTGGCGATAATATCAATATAACTAATCTTTATCTTGTAGCCTAAACGGAACTACCGGATCATTCAAATCACTCATCATGGGACATTTTGATATTCAGCATAATGACAGGCAGTATACCATTACCGAAGAATCCTATATCACCGATGATGAGCCGCCGTATACGGATGTCAACGTAACGGCGATTACAGAACAAGGCTGTATCTGGCGGTTGAATCCCCTGATGAATTTAAAAGGAAGTTCCTCATCAGATTTCGTGGAAGATGCTTTTTACAAGGACTTATTGCACGCTCATTTTATGGAAGAACTTAAAAAAGGACTTAGAAATTATCTAAAAGAGTTAAACCGGTTGCCTTAGTAGATTACCAAAACATCCACCCAATAATTACTGCCTTCAAATCCATAGATGGGGAAATCCAGGATGTCGGTATATTTAAATACGCCGTTCAATCCCACCGCACTGTCGGCCAGGGCGGTCAGCGGACCATTGGTTATGGCTTTTTTTAAACCGTAGAAGGTGGCAGAATAATTTCCCAGACTGCTATGATAAGCTGCCAGATACATTTGGTTGGCAACAATAGGCACAGGTGTGGGAAAAATCACGGACTGCCAGCCACTATCAGTCTCACTCTCGCATATGGCAGTCGCGAGCGGAGCGCCGTAATAATTATATAGTTGTACCGTATGGGTGCCTAAATTACCAGAGGTCTTATAAAATTTAATCCCGATAACTGTGCCCGCATTTGCAGACATGAATTTGGTGCCCACTTCGATGGGACCCATTTTGTCATTGATGGTAGTATTGGAAGGAACCAGATTTGTAAATATACTGACGGGTACCGGGGTGAATCCCCCTTCATAACTATTTTCTTTTGAGCATGAAATATGCAGAAGAAGTATAGAGAGTAATGTAAAAAATTCTTTTTTACATAATTTATTAAGGAAAACAATAAACGTTTTCATACTAGGGCGTTGGTGGCTCGACAGATCCTTCCGGTTCGATCTCGTCCATAAGAGTACGTGTTTGAATCTCCTTTTGAAGCCGCTCAATAATTTCCCTGTTGTACAAAAACTCTGGAGAGGGACAGTAGTTTAACGGGAGCAATTTGGTATAGTTCGCGGTGTACGAAGCCAACAGATCACATACCTCGGGCAATTTCAAACTACTGAACTCGGACATAGAACAGTTTATATAAAACGAGAATCAAAAGTCATGCTAACGGGGAATAAACAACATTTCCGTGATTTTAACTATTCCCAGTGAAAATAAATACTCAGTTATTGGAAATTTTATTACCCCTCATGCAGGGCATCCGCAGGCTTTACGAGGATGGATAGGGTAAGTGAGAACCTCTTCCAAAGATAATAAATAGTCTGAAGATCGCAAATGCCAGGAAAGAAAAGAACCAATCCGACAGCACGTTCAACGGCTTAGTGAAACATCCTGGGAAATAACTTCATAAAGGTCAGAATGTCAACAAAAATGACCAGGGCCCAGATAAAAACGGGTATTTTATTCTTTTCCTCATATTTTTCCAGCGCCAGGTCCTTCATGTGAATCCGGCCCATTTCGGTCAACTGCCAGGCGGGGATGTCGGGTTGGTCTGGTACATGGACCGCAGGATCCGGCTCCAGATATCCTTCTTTCACCAGATCGTTTACTGTATTGTCAAACGGATAGTCCTCATCCCCTGTTATTTCCATTTCTGCCTGAATCTCGCTGACGGATCTTTGTCCTTTTTCCTGTATATAGGTAAAAACCAGCAGTTCCCTTTCCTTTTTTAGGTTCATTATCCAAAGCTACTGTTTGGTAAATAAATCCAAGACCTATTCCAATTCGTAAATACCCCCTGATAATCGAATGATAAACATTCGATTCCTTGTGGATAATCCAAGGCCCAGCCATTCCTGGCAGGGCCTTTGTGTAAAAACCACAACCTACTGCAGCAGGTTGAAAATGATGGAAATCGTAATGACAAACAGGGTAAATAATCCGGCCAGAAAAACATAGTCTGCAATATTTTCAAACAACAGGGTTTTTTTGGCTTTCCGGATGGCCAGAAAAGAGAATATACAACTGGTCATGAACAGGACCATCGATACCGCAGTAAACTCATCGATCAGCGTGTTGGCATCCAGCTTAAGCGCCTTCAGTGAAGTAAACACCACATAACATAATCCGAATAAAGTGGAAGAAGTATTCAGGATATGGGATGACTTGTTGTTTACATCTCTCATCATCCGGCGAAACTAATGATTCTTAATATTTATAAAGAATATTTTAGTCAGATCAATATAATTAAATACTGCTTTGGAAGTATGTATCGTGCCATCCGCACCGCCTGTCGGATTTAACGGCAGCGTGCTCCAGCTATGGGAATAATCAAAGGTCTGCAGGGTGGTCGTAATATTATTCGGCACCGTCCAGGAGTAATAGAAAACGATATTGCATATCATCGGGCCGACCGGATGTATCATCCATCCATAATTCGGATAATTGATCGGAACATAATCACTCACCTGTGTGTACTGGGCCGGCGTTTGATCGGTCAGTGTTCCCGGTATATAAGAAAGAAGATTTGTAATCTCAATATTAGTAAGTACAAAACCGGGAATCGTATCAAAGGTTATATAGATCTGGCCGGAGTCCCTGGCAGGTACGGGATAATTCACACCCAGCGAATAGCTGTAAACAGTATCCCTCGTCACTACGGTGTTTGTCCTGACAACCGTGTCGTGTTGCAACAAAGTATCCGTTATGGTCTTGATAAGGATCATGGTGTCGTGCCTGACCTGGATGACCGTGTCGATATGGTTATCATATTTAATGACTGTATCCATATGAATCGCTACACGGGTGGTCGTATCTGTTTTCAATGGCGAAACGTAAATGGTGTCGTGGATATCATGTATGACGTCTATCTTCTTTGTACAGGAGTTCATACACACGATGGATGCGACAGATAGGAGGATTAAAAAGTATTTCACTTGTTAAGTTTAAAGATGCGGTGAGGGTCCGTCAATAGGTTGGAAGTTGCGGCAGAATGCCGGGTAATTCAGATTTTATCGGATGGAAGGCTGATCTTAGGAGGAGTTGGATTCATCAGTTGATGAAATGGAACATTGGTAAGACCTGTAAAAGTAATCTATTTTATTTCAGATATGAAAGTGTTTTCAAATTAATTCTCCACAAACCTTCTGCTGTTGTGGATTTCAGCGGATGTCGCTTAGTATTTTTACTGTCGCCGGTCCGATAAATACAAAAAAAAACGTCGTTTAACCATTTCTTTTTTTAGGAATATTTCGATTTTTGCGATGACAATCATTTGCGCAGATTTTTCGGATCGTCATCAAAATACAAAACAGTGCGTTTTATTTGTTTTATGACCAGGAAATTCAACACCGGAATTTGTTGTATCATCGTCCTGTTACCGGCATGCCGGTGCTTTGCGCAACCTGATTCCGCGAAGTATACAATGCTTTCGAATCAGCAGATCTATAAGATAAAATACCGGACCGAAGTTCCGGCTACCGTTATTGCAGCGGGCATTACACTTTTCAATTTTTCGGGCATATCAAAAAAAGATAATTCTACTGAAGTCCAGATTGAAAACCTCGATAAAAACAATATTCCTTTTTTTGACCGGTGGACCGTACACGTTTATTCAAAGTCGATCGACCAGGCGAGTTATATTCCATTCTACGTTGCGATTCCCCTGCCGTTACTATGTCTCGCCGACCAAAAGATGCGTAAAGATTTCTGGCAGATTGGATACTTATATATCGAAGCGCTGGCTGCTACCGGAGTTGTATACAGCACAGCAGTGAATCTGACAAACCGGTACCGCCCTTTTACTTACGAGTCTGAGAGCCCGATGGATCTGGCGGTCCAGAGTAATTCAAAAAAATCATTCTTTGCAGGACATGTGGCACTGGTGGCCACTTCCAGCTTTTTTATGGCGAAAGTGTATGCGGATTATCATCCTGACTCAAAGTTAAAATGGGTATTCTATACCGGCGCGGGCGCATTGACTGCCGCAACAGGGGTTATGCGAAACCTGGCAGGCATGCATTTTCTTTCAGATGTTTTACTCGGCGCGACTGTTGGTACATTATCAGGACTATTGGTACCCGGTCTGCATAAAATAAAACCGGGAAAGATGCCGCATTTAACGATTTTGCCATTTGGAGGAACAGGGGCAGGTTTTACGGCGATTTACAAATTATAACAGAATCTTCCGGCACATTAATCCTTCTTCAGATTCCTTTCGACAAACTGGTCGTAATTCTTTTTAAATTCCTGGTATTTGAACCCACCGCCATTGACAGGTTTTTCCTTCCCGGTTTCTGCATTATTCACCAGTTCAAAATAAGCCTGTGGAAATTTGTTTGAATATAATTTTGGAAGAATGCCTGCCCCCGATAATCCGAAGTACAAAGAAAATATGATGAACAGAGAAAGCAGGAGGTACAACCTGTCCCTGAATCCGGCGATGAAGGAAAACACGGATTTGCTTTCCCCATCTACCATAAAATGTCTTTTAAAAAGGCCGGACAAGAGGAAAACAAATACCAGAATCATGGCAAGGCCACCAGTCCACCGTGCGATCCGGGGTTTGAAAGTAATCTCTATCATGGCGATGCAAAACAATACAATACTCAGATAAGCCATCAGAATAAGCACTGCGAGCGCTTTGTTTTTTAAACTGATCAGGCGAAACCAATGCCGCAGGCGTGTTAAATAATTCAGCGCAAGGATCACGGCAGCTGCTACAAATATCCATTCGATAAAAGGAAAATAAATCTGAAGGGTCCTTAGTGTAAAAATGATTGCGAGTATAAAGAGCACAAAGAATTCAACGGCCTGTTCTGTTCTGTTCGGTTCATTTGCTCCCAGTGCCTGAATAAACTGAACGAAAAATATCAGTCCAAACGCCATACATACAGCACTGATGATGGTCAAACCATAACTGTTTTGTGCCATGGAGGCAAAACCGCCCATGATCAAAAGCACCGTCAGCAAATAATATACGGTATTGTAACTTTTCATTAATTCGGTATAAAGTTTATAAAATTCTGCTTCCAGTCCAGGTATCTGTCCAATGCGTTCCATTGCATATCCTGGTTTTTCCGTTCTTTTGCCCGGCTGTCTTCCCTCAGTATGATTGCCCGGCAGATGAGATCCTGTGATTCAGTGAGTGTTCTGGGAATTGAGGTCAACGCCCGGTAATAATTGCCTTCCCCTGCGATTCCTTCAACCTTCGCCGTAATGCCGGAAAATTTATAATCCTGCGGAATATCCCGCAGGAGATCGTCTGCCGCATTATTCAATTTCTCGCTGCCAATTTGTGATAAAACACGGATCTGGCCCACCCTGCAGTCCAGTTGCGATGTAAGATTTGTGAAGTCAATTTTTGGAGATATGGCATAAATGGAATCCAGAAAAACGAATGCCATCGGGTTATTATCCTTATGATACAATTCCTCTGCCATCTGCTGGTAACAGATCGTGCGGTAAATTTCTTCAAAAGAAAATTTACCTGCCAGCAAATTCGCTTCCGGTATGTTACCAGAGGTTACAAGGTTTAAGCATAGATCCTTCATCATGTTCAGAAAGAATATTTTTTCAAGATATTCATACTTGTCCGACGACGCCGTAATATTTTGAAGATCCAGCGAATGAAAGTATTTCATACCGTTCACCGTGTCATTCCTTTCAAAAGCACGATTAGCCAGGATTAAATAAAGAAGATTTCTGTCAAAAGATTTTCCGTCCGGATGCTGGTCCACAAAAGTTAAAATCTTGATCAGCGCTGCATCGGGTAAACGGTAGGGCTTCGAATACTGTTCCGGCGATAGTTCGGTTTTCCATTCGAATGCCTTGGCTACCCAGAGATGCAATGACTGAAGGTCATCCCCTGTTTTGTAATATGATTTCAGGAGATCTTTCCTGAGCAGATAATTAAAAAAATAATCTGTATGATAGGCCCAGCTAAACCAGCCGTCACGGTAGTCAGGATAAATCAGCAGATTCTTTCTTTTTACATTGCTGGTTCTTACTCCGTCTCCATTATAAACCAATGTGGATGATTCCGTGCCTTCCAGATACGCGGGATCCAGTTTGCCTTCAAGAAGAACGGCCTGATCAAGCCAGCCATCCAGCCGGTTTGTATCGACAGGCATTTTCCTGTCGTACCAGTATTTTGAATAAAACATCGCCTTGCGTTTATTATTCAATGCCAGTGCGTAATTCATGGCTGAAGGATCCTTCATGTTGCGGATCACGTTTTCATAATCTTCTTCCATGGCATCAAACACTGAACGGTCGCAAAGGCAGAGGTTTGGATACAGGCTTCCGCGCGTAGAACGGTAATAACCGGTGATGATATTGATCTGGTACATATGCGAGATATAACCGGCTCGTATGATCGCGTTTCGCAAAATTGTATTTGGCGGATTACCCGCAGTATGAGCAACCAGCCATTGCAGGTATTCGGGTACCCGGTCACGGTGCCCATACTGATAGAGGTATTCCAGTACATTCAGATGATTATTCAGAATACGCGGTAATTCAAAATAATCATGTTCATTATTATCAAGCATTTTTTGAAAACACCAGTAAACATGTTCCATATCACCGGCTGCTGCATATAAAGAGGCCAGTGTATGATAACCTCCGTTGAAATCCAGGGGCATTCTTCCATCCGGCTCATAGCTGCCTTTGGGATAGTAAACATTGAATGTAGTATCTCCTGCTCTGATCGCGGTCGGTGAAATTTCATTCAGCATGGCCAGCACTTTATTTTGTGTGGCGTTGCCGGCTGTCAGCCACATTTGAACGGCTGTATTTAATTCAAAGGGAACCGAGGGGCGGTACATGTTTTTGTTCTTATAAAAAAGCATCACCTGGTCATAGTTGTTGTCGGCAATCGTCGAAAGGAGAACCTGTTTAATGTCATCCGGCATAAAATAATTATCCATTGCCAGGAGTATCAGAAACCGGTTGGTCTGTGCCAGTCTGGTTTCAGGCAGCAGGCTGCTGTCCCGGCTCGTCAGATCATGGGTAATCATTTGAACCACGCTGGCCTTCAAGGGCATGTCTTGTGCCTTATTATAAGCAAGAATCTGGTTATACACTTCATTAGCGAGCGTCAGACGGTTTTTTAATTCAAGCGATCCCAGATAGTGCATGATGGTTCCACTGTCATGCCTTTCCTGTAAGAGTAAATAAATCGCTTTTGAAGGCAGGTCCACTTCTTCACTTTCAATAAGTGTTTGTGCTTGTGATTTTACCTTTTCAATGACACGGATATTTTTTTTCCGGTCCGCATTATACCAGTAAAATCCACTCAGCACGAGCATGATCAGAATGGCGGCCACCGCTGCTATGCGCTGGGGTCCGTATTTCATAAATGCCCGGGTAACCATTTCTTTTCTCGAACTCCTTTTCAGAAATTCGCGGGTATCCTGCAGTGTGCTCTCAGCATGTTGTTTTGCCAGTACGGGATCTTCTCTCGATTCAGCATAACGCATGATCCATCCTGTATTGGGTTTGCAGTTCTGATACCAGTTTTCAAAATAACTCAGGGGACCAACGGGCAGAAGATAACCCCTGCTCCTGCCGCTTTTTTTCCAACGGTCCAGTTGTTTCTGAAAGTCCAGGAAAGTAGAATAAAATTCGAACTCCTTATTGGCCCACTGGTTTAGTTTGTTCCAGTTCCGGATCAGGCTCTCGTGTGTGATATCCAGGACGGCAGCAGGAGAAAGTTTTTGGGTGGATGGATCATCCGTAATAAAGGGCCTGATAAAAGAATTTCCCTGCTCCCTGAATATATTCAGCACCTCGCCGATCACATCAGAGGTCAGCCTTGGATTATTTATAATGCCGGTTATTTCTTCCAGGCTCATACGGTTCCTCACAGCACGGCTGTTGTCAATTTTTGTGAGACAGCTGAAACTGATCGCGATAATTCTTTTGGCTACCTGCTGTGTAACCGGCTTGTCTTTATGCCGGCTATTATAATATTCCCATGCATTTTCATACAGCTGGTTGGCATGTATTTCAATGATTTTCGAAAGTCCGGTATTTTTATAAAAACCCTGCTGCTGTTCGGGCATGGTGTCAAACCAGTCCCTGAATCTTTTTATTTCTTCATCCGGTAAATCCTCTGCCGGCATACCTCCTACCATCGCATAATGTATCAGGTCCAGCTCTTCCTCACCCTGGTTGGCGGCTGTCCATATCCTGCTCAATGCATGCTGCAAAATGGGCAGCTGGTCAATACCGTCAGCAATATCAAATACAAGCCTTTCGATCAGACGCTGGGAAATCCGGATGCCGCTGAGCAGAGCCGGTTCTTCAATCACCTGTTTTAAATCTTTACGTTTTAAACGCGGTACAAAAAACTGGGAGAATCCTATATATTCAGGCAGACCGCGAAAGGCGGAACACTGCCCGATATAATCCGAACGCATGGTACAGACTATATATACCGGCAGGTTTTTACGAATGGCAATCCTTGCTGTTTCTAAAATCAGATTTACAACAATCTGTGAATCCCTGGAGACTGTTTCGTTATAAAAATTTTCCGGGTTTGTAAAAAACTCCTCAAACTGATCAACGATGATCAGCAGATTGGCCGCTTTTCGTTTTCTGTCTCTCAATTCAGTTTCAGATAAATCTGCAGGCATATTTTCTTCATCCAGGTAAAATGAAGAATTGGTATAGATATCGACCAGTGAAGAATATCCCCTTCTCAGTTCAGTCTCTACGGTGGCGCTGCTAATTTCGAATTCACGTGACAGAGACCTGGCCATATTCGATACCGGGTTTCTTTCAGGTCTGAAATCAGCGATCACCCAGTTGGAATATTTCGCCTTGAAAAATCCGGCCCTTGCGTTGGGAATGAGCCCGGCATAGATCAGGGAAGATTTTCCTTCGCCGGAAGCGCCGGTAACCATCAGGAATTTATTTTGCTCGAGCAAGGCCGTGATCTGATCCACTTGAAGGTCCCTTCCCTTAAAATAAAGGCTTTCCTCCTCCGTAAAAGAACGAAGACCGGTATAAGGACATATATGAATTTCATCAACTGTGCTCGTCGACATAAATGATGTTCCGGTTTAATTTTGGAAGACTACTCTCCATAAACCTGTTCCAGCCCGCATCTTCTGTTGGCTGTACCTCCGAATATCCTCTCAAGATATACCAGAGAAATTCAGCCTGGTCCGACCCTGAATTAAAATCAGGAATATTCATTGTTGCATTATATAACTGTCCATGAAATGCAATAGCCCGGCATATCTGCTTATTGGCGTCTATTTTCGTAGGCAGGTTTCTGATCAGTGAAAAAGCTTTTGATACATTTTCATCAGGATTTTGCATTACAATCGCATAGGCCAGAAAGCCCCTGTTTGGCTGTTCGTTTGTCCTGTTCTCTTTTCTGTCCAATTCGACAAACGCAGAGTCTATAAGCGGTTGCACTTTCTTTGCATCAAACTTTTCTTTCAGTAACCCGGATGCAGCGAAAGAATAAAGCGTGGAACGATTAACGGGGTTTTTGAAGATCGTCACCAACTGATGTGCTTTTTCGAATTGCCCTGCTTTTACATATCCCTCAATAGCATATCCGATCAGCCGGAAAGACTGATCACGGATAAAACCAAAAAAGTTTTTTTCCCGAAGAAGATTAAATATACTGGCCTTATCGATCTTGTCGTAATATCCTGCCATTTCATCCAGCCTGCCGGAATCCTGCGCTTCTTTACCCAGATAAAGAAACAGCCAGTTTAAGTCAATCTGACCGCCGAGATTTCTTTTCGCGAGGGATTTTTCAAGATTTTTTAAAACGGAATATCTTGGTTTTTCAACCATAAAAGAAGCCCTGCTGATCGATACCGTATTATAATCGGTGATCCAGGTGGACAGGAAATTCAGCTCGTCATGGCCGGAGTAAAATGAATCAACCAACTGATGCTGTTCTATATAATCTAAGAAAGCGTCACCGAAGAAATAGTAGATAAAGGATCTTGGTTCAGACGGATGGAAGGGCGTTACCATGTCCGGATAAATAAAAAGGTATTTGCGTGGCTTCAGACTGGCGTCAATAGCATTTTCAACAATCTGAATAGAAGCATCCAGGTAGTTTTGACTCACGCTGCGGTACAGAGAAAGAGCCTTATCAAAATATGCATTCACATCCATATCACCGCTTTCCCCTGGCTCTTTGTTCAGAGATTTCAACACGCCTTCATCTTTGTACGACAGTGCCAGCAGAAAATTCCTTTGATCTCCGGCAGCTATTGTGTTCTCAACTATTTCCCTGTATTTTTTAAAATATAGTCCGAGTTGTTTCCTGCCAGGGTATTTGATATTCAGGTTGAGGGTTTCTTCCTGAAAAAAGAACAGGCGAAAAGTACTTGATGTCTCCAGACTATGCAGGGTTCTTGCAATCATCCGTTCATAAAATTCAATGGCGGTTATTTTCTTCCTTGTACAATATCCTTCAACAAAAATATTTATCGCGTCCATATTGCCATACCGGAAATAAACTGCTGCGATATTGGCCGCATTGTCACCGCCTGAAGCATAGTCACCCTGAAAATTGTTCTGACTGTTTGCGAGTAGCGTATCCATACATTGCAGTGCTTTTTCACTGTTTCCCAAGGCCGCATAGATGTAGGCCAGTTGCTGATAAAGGCCATTATGTTTGAATCCGTAATTCTGCTGTTCGGAGCCACTTAACATCAATTTATTGGGTGCGTAGTTATCTTTTAGCCAGTCAGATTTTAATCCGCCCTGAAAAGGCGACAATGTATTGATGAGCTGTGTCAGTTCTGCCTTATTAAAACCCTGGTAACTGACCGCATAAGCGAGTGCATGATTGAAATTTCTCATGTCATGAAAACCTGCGGGTTGTGCATCCATAATTTTTTGTACCCAATAAGCGGAGCGGACCACATTACTGTCGCGTAACTTTTCAAACCGTGAATCCGGGCGATAGTAATTAGCCATATCAATGTCCTGGCCATACATATTGATTTCGTTCAGTACGGAAGAAAGTACCCGCGGGTTATCGATCGGCACCTGAAAAGAAGCCAGCAGACTATCTGTGGCAAAAAGCACACGGGATATCTGATCTTTTGGCTCATCCTTTCCCTGGTAAATCATAAGGGAAACGAGGCTGTTCAGCAGCCTGATCCTTTGAACAGAATCCGGTATCGACCTGACCAGTTCATCGACTGACGTTTGCCCTGTTTTTAATTCCTCCGCCAGTAAACTGGAAATAGTTCCCAGGTCAGTTTTTGGACTGGCTGCCAGCTTTAAAGCCTGTTCATGAATGGAGTTCAGTACATAACTGTTCTGTTTCCGGAAATAGTTTCGTATCGTGAAGGAACTCAGCGTGACCAGCGCTATAATGCCGAGCAGTATGGCGATTCGTTTAGGTCCATAGCGCATGATGCTGCGCGTTATGACGTGCTTCCCGGCGCTTTTTTTCAGAAACGAACGGGAATTGTCAAGTATCTCCGTGGCCTGCCGCAGTTTGGTTTCATTATT